>ERZ764778.6-NODE-6-length-283577-cov-25.184423_pt1 | contig 283577 bp, 257 predicted proteins | sample MGYA00374951_ERZ764778 | MGnify/ENA primary metagenome ERZ764778 (study PRJEB28918, sample SAMN05720193) | bioreactor metagenome | isolation source: Anaerobic biogas reactor | place: USA:Washington, USA | collected 2015-08-08 ...
TGCCCATTCCTCCTCACCCTGGGCAAAGTTGCGAACTTCAGTGTACTCTATCAGCTTTATTTCGCCGAACTTCTATATGGAACTCTTCGGTGTGTATATAAATCATCATGACGTTGAGAACTCAAATGTTTTGAAGATTCTTCAGTCTATTCCGGACAAAAACAAAGCTTTGGACTCAGGTTCTAAAGAACCGTTTAATCAACTTTCTTTTTCTGATTTTCTGTATGAGCAGTCCAAATCATTCCCATCCAACGCATCAATTTCAGGGAGCGTGTATAATGGAAACGCATTTGCCATCACTGGCTATTTTTATGTTATCTTTAAGAAAGCAGGCCGCACCGTTCACCGCGAGTTGGTATCTATAGGCACTGTTGAGTCAAACTCTATTGGAACTTGGAGCGACCTAATTTACTCATTGGACTTTGATTCGATTTCTTATGAAGATTCGACAATAATTCGAAAGTGAAGAAAAGAGATATTCTCCTCGTTATTCAACTGTCTGCAACCAAAGCTTGAATAGCATGATGTGATGTTCTTCTTCTCGGTACTCATTCCTTCTCTTAATCCTTCTGAACAATCCCAGCCTTTTATTCGCAAGGAATTTGGCTTCATTTTTGATAAAAAGTGTAAAAAAACTTTGAAAACACTCAAAACACTTGCACCATTCAACGTTCCCAAATAATTGCTCCAGATGGGTTGCCCAGCACCCAGCCTTGCCACTGCGAACCTGCATCTTGGGTATCAGAGGTCCACAAACATCAGGCCCACGGCGGCGACGATGCTGAGGCTGATCAGGTTGACAGCGCTGTTGGTCACCAAGGATAAGCCGCGAAAGGCCCGGGCACCAGCGAAGGGGGAGGCATCCAGCAGGCCGCTTTCCGGTGTCCTGTACTTGGCCTGGAACACCGCGCCCAGAAAGCTGTCCAGGACAGAACCAAAGGTGCCCAGCAGGGTGCAAAGGACAAGCCCCCGGAAACCAAACCAGGGAAAGGCGTAGATGGACAAAACCGCGCTTCCGGCGGCCCCCGCCAAAAGGCCCAGCCAGCTGATTCCGCCGGACAGGCCCCTGGGAAGGGGTTTGCCGTTGGTGATGCTGAACACCGGGCTGGCCGTCAGCATGCCAATTTCCGAGGAGAAGGTGTCCGCGGCGGCAGCGGAAAACACCGCCAGCGCCGGCAGGGCCAGCTGAGGTCTGTCCAGGACGCAGGCGAACCACAGCAATATACAGGCTGGAAGCGAATTGGACAGCACCTGCTTCCAGTCCCGGGGACGGGTCTGGGCCTGTATTCTTTCTGCCTGGGCTTTGTTGGCGTTCTTCAGTTTGGTAACGACGCTGCCCAGCACAAAGAAGGTGAGGAGGGAAAGCCCCACCCAGACCCTGCCCAGGGCATAGAGGGTCTGGCCGGTGAGCAGGGCAGCCACGACGCCGTCGGGAGAAATGACCCGCAGGCGAAAGGCAGTGGCCAGGATGATCAGGCAGGCCAGCAGGAACAGGTAGTGCCCCAGGTTCCCAAACTGCAGGCAGAGGGTGGCGAACAGGCCAGTGGCAATGGGCAGGCTCAGGTTGTCGCAGCCATCAGCGCTGGCTAACTCCACAAAGACGGCGAAGGCTGCTGTCAGCAAGGCAATCAGAAACACCGCCGCGAGGCTGGCGGCGCGCAGCGCGCCCTGGCCCTGGAAAACCAGCAGGGCAATGAAGGTGACCACAAAGCTCACCACCCCCAGCGTGGCGCTGCCTTCCAGGGTTTTTTCCGGGGCGAAGGGAAAGGGGTGCTGTTTGCCCAGGCGCTTGCCCACCACAGCGGCCAGGCCGTCCCCATAGGCCATGATGAGCAGGCCAACGAAGGCCAGGGTGGGCCAATGGAGCAGGAAGGCCGCGGCAGGCAGCACCAGCATGCTGATGGCGTAGTACACCGTGCCATACCCGTCATCATCCCGTTCCATGGCCGAAAACAGCTTGCGCTTGCGGCTGATCAGGTTGATGACCACAAAGCACAGGGGGACCAGCATCACAGCCCACAGCTGGGTGAACAGGGGGGTGATGAAGACCCAGTTGCCAACCAGGATATGGATGAGCTTGCGGGAGATTTCCGTGGCGCCGCCCTGCTTTCGGGCCAGGAGGGTCACCAGCCCCAAAACAAGGAAGATATAGGTGAAAGAAATCAACAAGCCCAGCGCGTTCCTCATGTCATACCTCGTGTTGCTTTTTGCGCATCAGACAAAAGGGTCAGCAGTTCAGGCCCTGCACCTGCAGGGCAGCCTGCCGGAAGATGGCCCTGCGGGTTTCCTGGCTGGTGTAACAGCGCCTGGAGAAACAGTTGTAGCCCTCCGCCCGCACAGCATCGGCGATGGCCCGGTAGCTGTGGGCCGCGGCCAACAGGGGCGCTCTGCAGGCAGGGTGGAGGAAACACAGCCAGGATGCAATGGGCTGGTAGAAACGGTCGGCCAGTGCTGCCAGGGTCTCTCACAGGCGGATGAAGGCCTGGGGGATGGCGGGGCTGCCGGCCGCAGTTGAGTGGGCAAGCGCCAGCAACTGCTCTTGTTCAAGGCCATGCGCCCGCAACAGGTCCAGGGGCAAGTACAGGCGCCCCCGCAGGCGCAGATCCTCCCCCACATCCCGCAGGATGTTGGTGATCTGCATCGCGATCCCCAGCTCCTCACAGGCTTTGCGGAGCCCTGGATGCCCTGCCGCCTCCCTGTCTCTGGCCAGCATGGGCAACAGCATCAGGCCCACGGAGCCGGCAACCAGGCGGGCATAGCGGATCAGCTGGTCTGTATCCTGGATGCTGGTAAAACGGATGTCCCAGCGCTGCCCGGCCAGCTGGTCCAGAAAGGGGCCTGGCGGCAACCCGAAGCGCCGGATGCTGGCAGCAAAGGCGGGAAGCCAGAGAAGCTGGTCACCCGCCTTTTCCAGCAGACCTTCGTCCTGCCCTTCCTTTGCCTGGTAGAGCCTTTGCACCAGCCCTTCCAGCCGTGCCAGCTGGTCCAGGGCTCTTTCAGCCTCACCGGGCTGCAGGCTGTCCGCGGCGTCATCGGCGAAGCGGCAAAACGCGTATACGGCCGCCACCGCCTGGAACCTGTCCGCCGGCAGCATGGAAAAGGCCGAATAAAAGCTGACCGCGCGGGCTTTCATGATGTCCAGGGCAGCGGTGAAGGATACGGCCAGGCTGCTGTCATCAACCATCATTTGAAGGGATCCTCCGGCTCGTCCCGCCGCAGCTCTTCCGCGCACAGCCGGCCGCTTTCAATCACGATGGGCACCCCCGCCCCCGGGTGTATGCTGCTGCCGGTGAAGTACAGCCCTTCACAGTGCATGGATTTAGGCTGGGGCCGCCAGTGGTTGCTTTGCCTGAGGGTAGGCTGCAGGCCAAAGCAGCTGCCCCGGTAGGCATGGAAGCGCTCCTCAAAATCCCGGGGGGTGAACACGGCCTCGCAACGGATCTGCTCCGCTGAAAAGCCCGCCATGCCGGGCAGGGTTGCCAGGGCGGCCAGGGCCTTGGCCCGGTAGTCGCCCACCCGCTCCTCATCCCAGGCGTATTTGGAAACGCCCAGCTCGGATACCGGCAACAGCACATACAGGCTGGAACAGCCCGGGGGCGCCATGTCCGGGTCCACCCTGGAGGGGATGTGCAGGTAGATGGAGGGGTCAGGGATGGGGCTGCCATCAAAGATGCAGCGCAGGTTCTCGTCCAGGTCTTCGGACATGATGAAGGTGTGGGCGGGCATGTCCTCCAGGCTGCCGGTCACCCCCCAATAAAAGATCAGGCAGGAGCAGGCATAGTCCATCTTGTCCACGTATTCCGGCGTGTACTTGCCCCTGGCTGCGGGGCTTTGGACCAGCTGCGTGATGGCATAGGGGAAATCGGCATTGCATACCACATAAGGGGCAGCGTGCTCCTCGCCCTGCACGCTGAGGCCGGCCACACGCCCTTCCCTGATGAGGATATGATCCACCTCGGCCTTGTAGTGAATCCGGCCGCCCAGCTCCTCAAACAGGCGTGCGGTTTGCTGGGCCATAGTGTGCATGCCGCCCTTGATGAACCACACCCCGTAGAGCAGCTCAATCATGGGGATGATGTTGTACAGCGAGGGGCCTTTGTGGGGCGAGACCCCGATGTAGAGGGTCTGAAAGCTGAACATGCGCTGCAGGTCCTCATCGGGCATGAAGGAGGCCATCATGTTGGAGGCGCTGTCAAAGGTCTTGAGCTTCATGGTCTGCCGCAGCATGTGGGGGGTGTAGATGTCCCCGGGCCCCCGGAATGGCCGGGTGATGAAGGACGCCATCGCCACCTGGTAGCGCTTGTAGATCTCCGCAAGGTAGGAAAGGAAGCCGGCACTGTTCCTGGGCCCCTTGGCTTCCGCGATCTCCATCAGGCTCACCAGGTCCGAGCCAATGCTGTACTTCCTGGGGGGACTGCCCTTGAACACCACATCATACATGGGTTCCAGCCGGGTCATGGGGATGTAGTCCTCCGGGTCGCGGCCAGCCAGGCGGAAGAGGTCCCGGTACACAGCAGGCATCATCACCAGGGTGGGCCCCACATCAAAGACATGGCCGTCCATCCTGATCTGGTGCATCTTGCCCCCGGGCATGGCTTCCTTCTCAAAGATTTCCACCTGGTAGCCAGCCAGCCGCAGGCGGATGGCGGCGGACAGACCGGCCATGCCGGCGCCAATGACCAGAACGTGTTTTATGGTTCTCCCTCCCTTTCCCTGACGGGGAATCATTTCAAGCGGTTCCGGAAGACAGGTTCTCATTGCTACAAGTTACAACCATTATACACAATTCAGTCAACAACCCATCGTTTTCTCCACATGCAATCAATGCCCGGCCCGGCCTGATGGGCAGGCGAGCATCAAGTCAAAGTCCGTGTTTCCCATCACATGGCTGCTCATGGGTTAAGCAGATTATACCCCTGTGTTTGACCCCCAGCCCAAGCAGAAACGCTGCGATTATGTTGAGGTTCAAGGTGTTGCCCTGCACCAAAACGCCACCACCGGTGGCGTCACGTTTGTTGATGTCGGTGTGAATCTTCTACATCCAAAATCAGGCCTGATTGCCTGGCTCAACAAGCCAGGCGGTACCCTGCCGCATGGCTGAAGACGCACCTTGGAACAGCAGAGGCGCCATGCCAAAGCCCGGAAAGCCTGCCAGCGCGGGGCACCCCGGATGCTTCCGGCTGTAAACCTGCGCATGCCAAACAAGGCTGCCAGCGTGGTGATTACAGCGCCGGCAGCCCTGCCCAGGCTGTCATCCCTCGCCCGCCACTGGCGCCAGGCTGGCCTGGAAATGCCGCAGGATGGGCGGCTCCCAGGTGATCTTGTACCCGCTGTGCAGCGCCTGCCGCTCCTGCCACACCTGCTCAATGCCTTCCAGCACCAGGTCATAGTGGCTCTGGGTGTACACACGCCGGGGGAAGGCCAGCCGGGTGAACTCGTTGATGGCGCGCAGCTGCTTTCCGGTGTCCGGGTCGTTGCCCATCATGTAGCTGCCGATGTCGCAGCCCCGCAGCCCGCAGGCCTTGTACAGCTCCACCGCCAGCACCTGCCCCGGGAATTGATGGTAGGGAATCTGGGGGTAAAACCCTGTCGCGTCCAGGAAGATGCCGTGCCCGCCGGCTGGGGCCTGGTAGGGGATGCCCAGCTCATCCAGCCGCGCCCCCAGGTATTCCATGGTGCCCAGGCGGTAGCGCAGCCAGTGTTCATCCAGCCCCTCCACCAGCCCGGCGGCCAGCGCCTCCAGGTCGCGGCCGTTCAGGCCGCCGTAGGTGTAGAAGCCTTCGTAGGAGATGCAGCCCGCCTTCACCAGCTGCACCTGGGGCGCGTCCGCCCGCTTGATGCCCAGCAGGCCGCCCATGTTCACGATGGCGTCTTTCTTGGCGCTCATGGTGAAGCAGTCCGCCAGGTCGAAAAAAGCGCGGGTGATGTCCCGCAGCGTCCAGCCCGCGCATTCGGCCTCCCGCAGCTTGACAAACATCGCGTTTTCCGCGTAGCGGGCGGCATCAATGCAAAGCGGGATGCCATACTTCCTGCAGACGGCGGCGGTGTTACGCATGTTCTGCAGGGAGACCGGTTGCCCGCCCGCGGAGTTGTTGGTGATGGTCATCACCACCAGGCCGATACTGTCCACCCCGTGTTCCAGGATCAATTGCTCCAGCCGCGCCACATCCATGTTGCCCTTGAAGGGCGCGCGGCTCTTTGTGTCCGCGGCCTCCGGGCAGCAGGCCTCCAGGCAGCGCGCGCCGGCTAGCTCCACATGGGCGCGCGTGGTGTCAAAGAACAGGTTGGCAATGGCGTACTTGCCCGGCTTGAGGTAGAGGGGCAACAGCAGCTTTTCGGCCGCGCGGCCCTGGTGCACCGGCTGGATGAAGGCATGGCCGAAGATGTCCCGCGCGGTGTCAACCAGCCTGAAGTAGCTGCGGCCTCCGGCATAGGCCTCGTCGCCCCGCAGCATGGCGGACCACTGGGCGTCACTCATGGCGTTGGTGCCCGAATCTGTCAGCGCGTCCACGTACACATCCTCCGCGCGCAGGCGGAACAGGCTATATCCTGCCTCGCGGATGTAGGCCTCGCGTTCTCCGCGGGTGGTTGGTTTGATGGGCTCTACCATCTTGATGCGGTAAGGTTCGGGGATAAACCTGGGCATGCGGCACCTCCTGCGCGTACTGCCGGCGGTTCCGGCAGGGCAAGCTATGCGGCGCGCCAATCACGCCGCGCACTTTCGCCCCGGTCATCGCTTGATGCGATTGGCGGACGGCTTTGGATGAGCCGGCAGGCAGGGGATGGGGGGCTTTGCGCCCTGATATGTTGTTGTGAGGTCCCCGCCCTTGGCTGTTGTGTTCAAGGTACAGCCATTCCATGGGCTTGTCAACAGGCCATGGAGCGCGGCGCGGGGCCTGCGGGGCGATTGCCCGCCCACCCCCTTTTTGGTATGATGCCCACAGACCTGCTTTCCTGTTCAACCCAAGGAGCCTGTATGAAAAAAACCGCCGCCCTGCTACTTGCCCTGCTGCTTGTCCTGGCCTTGCAGCCCACCCAGGCGGCCAGCCGCCGGGAACCTCAGCTCACCCTGCTCATGATGCAGCCAGACGACACCGCCCAGTTGGACGGGGAGGGCCTCACCTGGCACAGCAAGCACGAGGAGGTGGCCGCGGTTTCCCAGGAGGGCCTGGTCACGGCGCTCAGCGCTGGATATACGCTCATCCAGGGCTTGAACGCGAAAGGCGAGGTGCGCCTGCGCTGTGAGGTGCAGGTGGGGGAGAGCCCGGTGCCTGAACAGGTGCAGGAAGTGATTGACCAGGCCATCCTTGCCTGGGAGCAGGCTGACCACGCCGCCTTTCCCAAGTACAACCTGTACACCCAGTGGTTCAACCCCGCCGCCAAGAATGGCTTTGGCTGGTGCGGCGCCTTTGTGGGCTATTTCTATGATGAGGCCGGGGTAGAGATGAACCCGGAATACCGCGCCAGCAAGGCCCCGCCCCTGGCGGACGGCGCCCTGTTCGCGGTGCGCCAGGCCTCCCAGACCAAGCTGTTTGAGGGCTTTGAAAGCCGCGACCGCCTCAGCCATATCCCCCGGCCAGGCTACTACATCATCTACGGCCGCCGTGGCAGCACGCCCTACACCCATGTAGGCTTGGTCACACAGGTGGCATACCGGGGCGATGGCGTCTACCTGCTGGAGACGGTGGAGGGCAACCTCAACGCCCGCATCCGCCGCTACCGGTACCTGTATGACAGCCTGGCCCAGCGCAAGGACCGCAATATCAGCGCGCTGCCGCAGGAGGAGCAGACCCAGCCGGAGCTCTTCCGCTACCAGTATGTGGACAATTTTTACATCAACGTCTTTGGCCAGACCTGGTACTGACATCCGCGCATGGCCTGAAGGAACCACCGCTCGGTGCAAGACGCGCCCGGTGAACCCGCTTTTTTGTTGTGGTTTCTGCCGTGCTCATCCCGGCCTGTCGGTGTGGATGCAGGGGCCTGGCCTGAGGCTGTCACCTTGACCGGGATAAAATCCATGGTAAAATATGCCCGACAAACGCCGGCATGGTCCCGCCTGCGGGGTGTGCCGCTTTTTACGTCAGCAACCTGATAGGAGTCCCCCCTTGCAGTACCTCATCATCGGCATCATCCTGATCCTGGCCCTCTTCGCCATCCGCCTGTCCCAGCAGCACGGCATCCCCGCCCTGCTGCTGTTCATCGTGCTGGGCATGGGCTTTGGGCTGCTGGGGCTGGATTTTGAGGACTATCGCCTGGCCGATCACCTGGCTACTGTGGCATTGATGGTGATCATGTTCTATGGCGGCTTTGGCACCAACTGGCGCATGGCCAGGCCTGTGGCGCGGGAGGCCATCGTGCTCAGCTTCCTGGGGGTCATCACCACGGCGCTGCTCACGGGGCTGTTTTGCTACCTGGTGCTGGGCTTTGAATTCATGGAGGCCATGCTGGTTGGCTCCATCGTGGGCTCCACCGACTACGCCAGCGTGTCCAACATCCTGCGCTCCAAAAACCTCAACCTGAAGTACAACAGTGCCTCGCTGCTGGAGTTGGAGAGCGGCTCCAACGACCCAACCGCCTACACCATGACCATGGTGTTCCTGTCGGTCATCATTGGCTCCGACCTTTCCGTGCCTCTGCTTGTGCTTTCCCAGGTGGCGCTGGGCCTGCTGGTGGGCTTTGGCTTCGCCTTCCTGCTGGGCTGGTACCTGCGCCGGCAAAGCATGCGGGAGGATGGGCTGTCCGTCGTGCTGATGGCGAGCGCCATGCTCATCACCTACGCGGCCGCCTCCCTGCTGGGCGGCAATGGCTACCTGGCGCTGTACATCCTGGGCATCTACCTGGGCAACATGGAGTTTCGCGGCAAGCGGGATGTCGTGTTCTTCTTTGATGGCTTCACCGAAATCATGCAGATCGCCCTGTTCTTTGTGCTGGGGCTGCTCAGCGACATCCCCCGCTTCATCGCCGCCTTTCCCGTGGCCTTGCTGATCATGCTGTTCATGACCATCCTGGCCCGCCCGCTCAGCGTCTGGGGGCTGATGGTTCCTTTTAGGCTGCGGCGCAATCAGCTGCACATGCTGTCCCTGGCCGGTATCCGCGGGGCTGCCGCCATCGCCTTTGCCATCCTTGTGGTCAACAGCGGCGCCACCTTTTCCATCGACATCTATCACATCGTCTTTGGCATCTGCGTGCTCAGCTCCCTGGTGCAGGGCAGCCTCATGCCTCCGGCCGCCAGGCGGCTGAACATGCTGGATCCCAATGACACGGTGCTGCAAACCTTCAACTATTACCAGGATAAGGCGGAGATTGGCTTCCTCAGTACCCGCATCCACAAGGGCAGCTACCTGGTGGGCCGCAAGGTGAGCGAGCTGCGCCTCACCTTTGACTTCATTGTCGCCAAGATTGTGCGGGCGGGGCAGCTGGTGGTGCCCCGTGGCCAGGTGGTACTGCAGGAGGAGGACATCATCGTCCTGGGCGGGGAAAAATACTTTGACCAGTCCGGCCATGACCTGACGGAGTTTACCATTCCCAGGGGCCACAAATGGGCCGGTCAGGCCATCAGGGACCTGGCCCTGGACGCCAACAGCCTGGTGGTGATGGTGCAGCGTCAGGGGGATGAGGTCATTGTGCCCCTGGGGGACACGGTGCTGCAGGCGGGGGACAAGGTCATCCTGCTGCAGGTGAAGCCGCCGGAGGACCATCGCGGCATGAAAGGCTGGCTGCGTCGCCTGAAAAAGCGCTAAACCAGAAAGCATCCTCCCCGCCGCGTTACCAACCCCATTCGCATTGGTGTCCGCCGCTGCGGTGTGCCGGGTCGTTGGATTGCCCCGTCCCGGTTCCCCACATAAAGGGCAAGGCCGCGGCGCTTCATTTCCTTGGTCACGCGCTCGCTAGGCCAGCCTTTTTCCTGTATAATGGCAGGCAGACAGGAGGTGCACATGGATTTACGTCAAGACGCCCAGCGCATCATGGATGCGGCATTGAAAGCCGCCCTGCCCGACACCGCGGTGATCAAGGCGCTCTCAGAGCACAGCATCAAGGGGGAGGGCAAGGTCGTGCTGGTTGCCATTGGGAAGGCAGCCTGGCAGATGGCGGCCGCTGCCCTCAACGCCATGGAAGGGCAGGTGGATGGCGGCGTGGTGATTACCAAACACGGCCATTCCCTGGGGCCGCTTCACCCCTTGCAGGTTTTTGAGGCCGGGCACCCGGTGCCTGATGAGCACAGCCTGCGGGCCACCCAGGCCGCGCTGGACGCGGTCAGCGGGCTATCAGAGCAGGACACCGTGCTCTTCCTGGTTTCCGGCGGGGGCAGCGCGCTGTTTGAGCAGCCCAAGGTCAGCCTGGAGGAACTTAAGGACATCACCCGGCAGCTGCTGGCGGCAGGCTGCGACATCGTGGAAACCAACACCGTGCGCAAGCGCCTGTCCCGGGTGAAGGGCGGCCGGTTTGCCCAGGCCTGCGCCCCGGCCAGCGTGTTTGCCGTGGTCTTGAGCGATGTGCTGGGCGATCCCCTGGACATGATTGCCTCCGGCCCCGCCTACCCGGACAGCTCGACCCGCGAGCAGGCCCTGGACATCATCCGGCGCTATGGTTTGCGGCTCAGCCCCCAGGCGCTTGAGGCCATGGGGGAGGAAACCCCCAAGGAGCTGGACAGGGTCACCACCCGCATCACCGGCAGCGTTCGCCAGCTGTGCGATGCGGCGGAAAACACCGCCAGGGCCCTGGGCTATGAGCCGCTGGTACTGACGGATACCCTGCGCTGCCAGGCCCGGGAGGCCGGCTCCTTCCTGGCGTCCATCGCCCAGCATCACCAGGGCACCGCGCGCTCCCTGGCCTTTATCTGTGGCGGGGAAACTGTGGTGCGTGTGCGGGGGAAGGGCAAGGGTGGCCGCAACCAGGAGATTGCCCTGGCCGCGGTTCCAGGCCTGGCCACCTGCCAGAACACCTGCCTGTTTTCCCTGGGGTCTGACGGCACCGACGGGCCGACTGACGCTGCGGGCGGCTACGCCGACCAGAACAGCGCCGCGCGGTTTGAGGAGGCCGGGCTGGATGCCCAGGCCATGCTGGATGACAACGATGCCTACCACGCCCTCAAGGCGGTGGACGGTCTCATCATGACCGGGCCTACCGGCACCAACGTGAACGATGTGACCGTGCTGCTGATCAAGCGGTAGCTGCCTAGGGGCTCATGGACCACCGCAGGTCATCGCGGTGGTTTTTTGTATCAACATGGTGAAATTGGCCATGTGAATTGACATGGTTTTTGCCTTGGGCTACACTGTCTGGGGCATTGTCCATTCTGTTTTACGCAAGCAAACACGCGGAGGAAACAGTGAGCATTTACGATTTTTTCCACCTGCTGGGCGGCCTGGCCATGTTCCTGTACGGCATGTACGTCATGGGCGAGTCGCTGGAGCGCCGCGCGGGCAAGCGCCTGCAGCTCACCCTGGGGCAGCTCACCAGCAGCCCGGTACGGGGCATCATGCTGGGGGCCGGCGTCACGACAGTGGTTCAGTCCTCCTCCGCCACCACGGTGATGACCGTGGGCTTTGTCAACTCCGGCATCATGCAGCTGCGCCAGGCCATCCCGGTGGTGATGGGCGCCAACATTGGCACCACCATCACCGCGTGGATTCTTTCACTGACCGGCATTCGCTCGGACAATTTTTTCATGACCCTGCTCAAGCCCGCCACCTTCGCGCCCCTGGTCGCGCTGGTGGGCGTTGTGCTGCTGCTGGGCTTCCGCCGCAAGAAGGACACCGCCGGCATCCTGCTGGGCTTTGGCGTGCTGATGTTCGGCATGGAGCAGATGTCCTCCGCGGTCAGGGGCCTGGCTGAGCTGGAATCCTTCCGCAACCTGCTGCTGGTGTTTGTCAACCCGGTGTATGGGCTGCTGGTGGGCGCGCTGGTCACCGCCATTGTCCAAAGCTCCTCCGCTTCCGTCGGCATCCTGCAGGCCATCTCCCACACCGGTGCCTTAAGCTATGGTGTCGCCCTGCCCATCATCATGGGGCAGAACATCGGCACCTGCATCACCGCGATCTTGTCGGCCATCGGCGCCAACCGCAACGCCAGGCGGGTGGCCATGGTGCATCTGTATTTCAACCTCATCGGCTCGGTGGTCTTCCTGGCCGGCTTCTACATCCTGGACAGCTTCATCGGGTTCACCTTCACCAGCAAGCCTGTCCACGCCCTGGGCATCGCGGTCACACACACCACCTTCAACCTGCTGGCCACCTTTGCCTTCTTCCCCTTCATCGGCTGGCTGGAATGGCTGGCCCGCAAGACCATCCGTGACAGCAAGGAAGCCGAGCAGCTGGAGCTGCTGGACCGCAGGCTGCTCAACACCCCCTCCATGGCGATAGAGCAAAGCCGCCGCCTTACCCAGCAGATGGCGCGCCTGGCGCAGCAGGCGCTCCTGCAGGCGGACAGCCTGATGGACCAGTTTGACCCCAAGGTGCTCATCTCGGTGGAGGACATCGAGCACACCATTGACCGGTATGAGGACCGTCTGGGCGCCTACCTGATTGAAATCAGCGCGCAGCGCATGTCCCATGGGGAGAGCCGCGAGGTGTCAAAGCTGCTGCAGGCCATCGGGGATTTTGAGCGCATCTCCGACCACGCCGTCAACCTGAGCGAGGTGGCCCAGGAGCTGCACGACAAGAACATCAGCTTTTCCCCGGCCGCGCAGGCTGAAACCCACACCATGCGCGCCGCGGTGCGCGAGATTGTGGACCTGGCGACCCAGGTCTTCATTGAGACCAACATCGAGATGGCCGAGCAGGTGGAGCCGCTGGAAGAGGTGGTGGACCGCCTGCGCGCCAACATCAAGGCCAACCATGTGGAGCGCCTGCGCCTGGGCCTGTGCACAATTGAGCTGGGCTTTGTGCTCAGCGACCTGCTCACCAACCTTGAGCGCATTTCTGACCACTGCTCCAACATCGCCGCCAACGTGATCGAGTTTGAGCGCACCGGCAACCCGGTCACCCACGCCTACATGCAGCAGGTGCATGAGGGCAAGGCCAGCCCGCGCTTCCAGAGCCTGTATGAGGAGTACCTGAAAAAATACAACATCGCCTGCGACCTACACATGGAACCCGCTGACGCGGGGAGAGGGGCCGGGGTACCGGCACCCAACATGCCTGCGGGCCTTTAGCCGCGACAACAAGGGCTGCCAACCGGCAGCCCTTGTCTCATCCATAGACCCAATCTGGGCCTTATCTTATGCCAACCCCAGCAAGCCCTTGGCCACGTCCCTGGCCTGGGCCAGGTCTTCCTCACGCGGGTTCCAGCTGCAGCGGATTTCAGGCGCTATGGTCTCAAAGCCGGCCTCCTCCAGATGGGCGCGCAGCACCTTGTTGCCCTCGCCGCTCCAGCCGTAGCAGCCGAACACAGCCGCCTTCTTGTTCTTGAACTTGAGCTCCTTCAAGAACTCCAGCCAGCCCACCACCGTGGACAGCGCCCCCTGGTGCACCGTGGGGGAGCCCACCGCGATGGCCTTGGACTTGAACACCTGGGTCATGATGTCGTTCTTGTCGGTCTTGGCCACGTTGTACAGCTTGACCCGCGTGTCCGGCGACAGCAGGGACACCTGCCGGCTGATCTCGTTGGCCAGCTTCTCCGTGCCTTCCCACATGCTGTCAAACACCACCGTGACCTGGTCCTCCTGGTAGGCCTGGGACCACTTGTAATAGGCCTCCACAATCTGGGCAGGGTTATCCCGCCAGATGGCGCCATGGCTGGTGGCGATGATGTCAATGGGCAGGTTCAGCGCCAGCACATCCTCGATCTTCTTCTTCACCAGGGGAGAGAAGGGGTTGAGGATATTGGCGTAATACTTGATGGCCTCATCCCACAGGGTGCACTGGTCGGCCTTGTCGTTGAACAGCTCCTCCACCGCGAAATGCTGGCCAAAGGCGTCGTTGGAGAAAAGGATGTTGTCCCCGGTCATGTACACGGCCATGCTGTCGGGCCAGTGCAGCATGCGCATCTCCACAAACACCAGCTGTTTGCCATTGCCGATGTCCAGGGTGTCCCCAGTCTTGACCACCTTGAAGTTCCACTCCGGGTGGTGAAACTGCCCCACCAGGGATTTGACGCCGTTGGCGGTGCAATAGATGGGCGTATCGGGGATCAGCTTCATCAGCTCGGGCAGCGATCCGCTGTGGTCCACCTCGCCGTGGTTGGCGATGATGTAATCAATCTTGTTCAGGTCGATTTCCTTCTTCAGGTTTTCGACAAACTCATTGGAGTGGGGCGACCAGACCGTGTCAATCAGCACTACCTTCTCTTCCTCAATCAGGTAGGCGTTCTGGCTGGAGCCGCTGTTGATGGAGTAGTCATCGCCGTGGAAGCTGGTCAGGCCCCAGTCAATCTTCCCCACCCAGGACACATTGTTCTTGATTTGTTTGCGCATACTTCCCTCCCGTATTCTGTTCAGCGTCTGGCGCTGTGGTGCCCGCCTCGCGGGTATTTGCCTGTTTGGCCTGAAGGCAGTATAGCGCGTAATGGCCTGTCAAAAAATGACCTGCGTCAAGATTTATTGTTCCATCGCGTCAACGGGCTCAGGTGCCCCGGGTGCCGCGACCAGCCCGCGCTCCTTCAGGATGTCCAGCAGCGCGGACGGCTCATGAATGGCATAGGCAGGCCCCTGGGCGCGCAGGTCCTCCTCGCTCTGGAAGCCCCACAGGGCGGCCACCGCCGGGATGCCCGCGGCCTGCGCGCACTGCATGTCCATGACCGTGTCGCCCAGGTACAGACCGTCCTGCGGCTGCAGCGCCAGCGTGTCCAGGATGTCGGCCAGGGCTGTGGGGTCAGGCTTGAGGGGCAGGTCCGGCAGCGCGCCGCGCACGGCGGCGAAGTGGATGTCCGGGAAGTAGTGCGCAATCACTTCGCGGGTGTCCGGGTCATCCTTGTTGCTGTATACAATCACCTGCACGCCCAGCTGGTTGAGCGCTTTGAGCAGCTGCGGGATGCCCTCGTAGGGGGCGGTGCGCAGGCGGCTGTTTCGCGCGTATTCCTGCAGGTAGTTGGCGTGCACATGGTCGGCCATCTCCTCCTGCCCGGCCAGCGCCCGCAGGGTCAGCACCCGCGCGCCGTTGCCGGTGAACTGCCGGTAGCTGTCCACCGGGTGTTGGGGCAGGCCAAAACGGAACAGCACCCGGTTCATGGCGCCGGCGATGTCCGGCAGGGTGTTGAGCAGGGTGCCATCCAAATCAAACACTACAAACTTCTGCATACGTCCTCCTGGGGGCAAGTATAGCCGCTTGCCGGCGCCTGCGCAAGGAAGCGCCGGCTGGTTTGACAGCGGCCAGCCGCGGTTTTATACTGGCAGGGATTCTGGAAGGAGGGCACATGGCACAACGGCAAGCACGCCCGCGCCGCGGGCTGGTCATCCTGGCGCTGCTGGCCCTGGCGCTGCTGATTGCCTTCTTCCTCATCCGCGCCCGCCAGCTGGACCAGGCGTACCAGAAGCTGGCCGCCACCACCCCGGTGCCCACCCAGGCGCCGCCGGACCTTGATTTCAGGCAACTGGCGCCGCTGTACCGTGTGGGCTCGGTGGGGCCGGAGGTCATGGAGCTGCAGCGCCGCCTGAGGGACCTGGGCTACTACACGGCGGAGGTTGACGGCAAGTATTATGAGGGCACCCAGGCGGCGGTCAAGGCTTTTCAGGCCCAGCACGGCCTGGAGGCGGACGGCATCGCGGGGGAACTGACCTTGAACCAGCTGGCCAGCCCCGATGCCCAGCACTACCAGCCGCCGGCACAGCCAACCCAGACGGAGATCCCCAGCCAGCCAGCCGACAGCTATGTGACCCCGGCGCCATGAAGAACAGCCCTAGACTGCAATGCCCGCGGCAAATCGCCGCGGGCATTTTGGGCAAGGCAGGCCTTGTTCACGCAAAGGCCGGTTCATGCCCTGAACTGCCCCTCAGGTGCCCTCATGTTCCTGCGCGGGCACCTGGACATCGGCCTGCGCCGCTTCCAGGTCCTCCTTAAGCAGGGTCATCAGCTGGTCACGGGTCAGCACGTCCAGTTTGGCCAGGCGGTTGGCCTGCCTGGCGATGGCCTGCTCAAACAGGTTGCGCACGCCCCGCGCGTTGCCAAAGCCGATGTTGTCCTCGCTCTCCTCGCGCAGAATCTCGCGCAGGCGCCCGGCCGCGCCCTCCTCCAGGCGGTAGCCCGCCTTCTCGCAGCGCATCTCAAAGATGGCCTGCATCTCATCGACCGTATAATCCGGGAAGTACAGGAAGCGGTTGAACCGGCTCTCCAGGCCCGGGTTGCTGTGTACAAAATCATTCATCAGGTCCACATAGCCCGCCACAATCACCACCAGGTCATCGCGGTGGTCCTCCATGCTTTTGAGCAGCGTCTCCACCGCCTCCTGGCCGTAATCCTGTGGCCCGCGGGTGGTGAGGGCATAGGCCTCGTCCACAAACAGCACGCCGCCCAGCGCCTTCTCCACCACCTCACGGGTCTTGATGGCGGTCTGGCCCACATAGCCCGCCACCATGCCTGCCCGGTCCACCTCCACCAGGTGGCCTTTGGACAGGATGCCCAGGCTGTGGTAAATGCGGCTCATGAGCCGGGCAATCATCGTCTTGCCAGTGCCCGGGTTGCCGGAGAACACCATGTGCAGGGACAGTTCCTCTGTGGGCAGCTCATGCTCCCGGCGCAGCTTGTTGACCTTCACCAGGTTGATCAGGCTTTCCACCTCGGCCTTCACCACCTCCAGGCCAATGTAGCTGTTCAGCTCGGCCTTGAGCACTTCCATGTCCTCAGCAGGCGTGGGCGTCTCCGGCTGCTGCTGCCGGCTGCCCTCCTCCTGCGCCTGGGGCGCGTGGATGTCCGGCACGGGGGGATAGCCCGGCGGCGGGCTGGTTTCCACATGGTCATCCCCCTCCCGGCTGCCCCACAAATCCTCACCCAGCTGGCGCAGGTTGTTGCGGGTCATCTGCCGGATGATCTCGTTCTGGAGCCGGATAATCTCCTGTGTGCGGTCTGCCATCTCAGCCACCTCTTCCATGTATTGCGATGATTATACCATCCCGCGCGCGCCTCTGCCCGCAAAGCCCTGGAAAAGATGCGTTCAAGGATTTCCGTTGATGTCTTCAGGGGTGCAATCCCCCGCCAATTGGCGTATGATATCTATCAGCCGCACAACAGCCGCCCGCGGCGGGAAGGAGGCACCTATGCGCTTTGAACTGCTCCACCCGGCAGATCAGCTGGTGATGATCATGCAGCGGATCTATCAATACGGGATGACCACCACCTCCGGCGGCAACCTGTCCATCCGTGACGAGGACGGCGGCGTATGGATCACGCCCTCGGGAATCGACAAGGGCAGCCTCACCCGGCAGGACATGATTCACATCCTGCCCGACGGCAGCGCGCGGGGGCCGCACCGGCCCTCAGTGGAGCTGCCGCTGCACCTGCAGATTTACAGCAGCCGCCCGGACCTGCGCGCCGTGCTGCACGCGCACCCGCCCACCATGATCGCCTTCTCCCTGGTGCGCCGCGTGCCCAACCTGCAACTGGTGCCCGATGTGCAGCAGATTTGCGGGGAGGTCGGCGTGGCGGAATACGCAGTGCCGGGCTCTGAGCTGCTGGGGCAACACATCGCCCGGCGCTTTGAGGAGGGCTACAACACCGTGCTGATGGAGAACCATGGCTGCGTCATTGGCGCGGCTGATCTGTTCACCGCCTTCATGGCCTTTGAGACGCTGGACTTCTCCGGCCGCCTGGAGATTGACGCCCTCAAGCTGGGCCAGCCCCGCCCGCTCACCAAGGCGCAGCTGGCGGAGTACGCCAAACCGCGCAGCAACGCCATGGATGAGTTCATCCCCCGGGTAGCCACCAGCCCCGAGCGCGCCGCCCGGCGGGACATGTGCCGCTTCATCCACCGTTCCTATGACCAGCGCCTGTTCACCTCCACCCAGGGCACCTACTCCCAGCGGGTGGCAGGCAGCAGCTTCCTCATCACCCCCTACAACAAGGACCGCAAGTACCTGGCGCCGGAAGACCTGGTCCTCATCCGGGATGGCCTGCGCCAGGCGGGTCTGACGCCCAGCCGCTCGGTGCGGTTGCACCAGGCCATTTACGACGCCCACCCGGAGGTAGGCAGCATCCTCATCGCGCACGCGCCCTCCATCATGGCCTTCGCGGTCACCGACATCCCCTTTGATTCCCGCCTGATCCCCGAGAGCTACATCGCCCTGCGGGAGGTGAAGAAGCTGCCCTTCCTCAGCTCCACAGCGGACATTGCCGGCACGGCGGCCGCTTTTTCCGCCCGCAACCCGGTCATCATCGTGGAAAACGAGTGCGTCATCGTGACCGGCAAAGACCTGCTCAACGCCTTTGACCGCCTGGAGGTGCTGGAGTTCTCCGCGAAAGCGGTCATCGCGGCGCGGGAAATCGGCCCGGTGGTGCAGATTGACGACGCCCAGGTGAAGGAGATTGAGCTGGCTTTCAAGCTGGAATAAGCAACCTTCCATTCAGCCCTGCCTGTCTTCACGCGGCCAGAATGCGCGAAGCTGGGCTGTCCCCTGGATGGCAAACAAACAGCACCCCGCCTTGGTGCGGGGTGCTGCTTTGGTCAGTGGGGAGGGATCAGCTCAGGGCGCTCAGGCCTTGGCGTTCTCCTCGTTGATGGCGGCGTGGGCTGCGGCCAGGCGCGCGATTGGCACGCGGAAGGGGGAGCAGCTCACATAGTCCAGGCCCACCTTGTGGAAGAACTCGATGGAGGAGGGGTCCCCGCCGTGCTCGCCGCACACGCCCAGCTTGATGCCGGGGCGGCCCTTCTGGCCCAGGGTGATGGCGGTTTCCACCAGTTTGCCGATGCCGTTCTGGTCCAGGCGGGCAAAGGGGTCGTTCTCCAGGATGCCCTTGTTGATGTAGTCATCCAGGAACTTGGTGGCGTCATCACGGCTAAAGCCATAGCCCATCTGGGTGAGGTCGTTGGTGCCAAAGCTGAAGAACTCGGCTTCCTTTGCGATCTCATCCGCGGTCACGCAGGCGCGCGGGATTTCAATCATGGTGCCCACCAGGAAGTCAATCTTGTCGTTCTGCTCCTCAAAGACCTTCTCGGCGGTCTCCATGACCACCTGCTTGACAAAGGCTAGCTCCTTTTGGGTGCCGATGAGGGGGATCATGATCTCCGGCACCACGGGGATGCCGTTCTCCTTCTTCACCTTGAGGGCAGCCTGCAACACCGCGCGGGTCTGCATTTCGGCAATCTCGGGGAAGGTGACGGACAGGCGGCAGCCGCGATGGCCCATCATGGGGTTGAACTCATGCATGGAGTCAATCTTCTCCACCACTTTTTCCACCGTGGTGTTGAGCTGCTTGGCCAGCGCCTTGATCTCCTCGGTCATGTTCTTGGCGGGCAGGAACTCATGCAGCGGCGGATCCAGGTAGCGCACCGTCATTGGGCGGCCTTCCAGGGCGATGAACATCTCCTCGAAGTCCTTCTGCTGCATGGGCAGGATGCGGTCCAGGGCGCTGCGGCGCTGGGCTTCGGAATCCGACAGGATCATCTCACGGACCAGCGCGATGCGGCTGGCCTCAAAGAACATGTGCTCGGTGCGGCACAGGCCGATGCCCTCTGCGCCAAACTCCACCGCCTGGCGGGTGTCCCGCGGCGTGTCAGCATTGGTGCGCACCTTCATGGTGCGGGCTTTGTCAGCCCAGGCCATCAGGGTCGCGAAGTCACCCGTGACTGCCGCGTCCACCGTGGGGATCAGGCCGCGGTACACATGGCCGGTGGAGCCGTCCAGGCTCACCGTGTCGCCTTCGTGGAAGACCTCGCCGGTGGCGGTGGTCATTTTCTTGGCCTTCTCGTCAATGATGATTTCATGGCAGCCCACCACGGCCGGGCGGCCCATGCCGCGGGCAACCACGGCCGCGTGGCTGGTCATGCCGCCGCGCGCGGTCAGGATGGCCTTGGACAGGTCCATGCCTTCGATGTCCTCAGGGGTGGTTTCTTCCCGCACCAGCACCACGTCCTGGCCGTCCTTGGCGGCGGCGGCCGCCTCGTGGGCGGTGAAGTAGACCTTGCCAGCGCCAGCGCCCGGGGAGGCGGGCAGGCCGGTGGCCACGGGCTTGGCCTCAGCCAGCGCCTTCTGGTCAAAGTTGGGGTGCAGCAGGGTGTCCAGCTGGCGCGGGTCCACCTTGAGCACGGCTTCCTTCTCGCTGATCAGGCCCTCGTTCACCAGGTCCACGGCGATTTTCAGCGCCGCAGCCGCGGTGCGCTTGCCGTTGCGGGTCTGCAGCATGTACAGCTTGCCCCGTTCAATGGTGAACTCCATGTCCTGCATGTCCCGGTAATGCTTCTCCAGGATTTCGGCGTTGCGCACAAACTGCTCATACACCTGCGGCATGCTGTCCTTCATGGTGGAGATGGGGTTGGGTGTGCGGATGCCGGCCACCACGTCCTCGCCCTGGGCGTTCATCAGGTACTCGCCGTAGAGCTTGTTCTCGCCCGTGGAGGGGTCGCGGGTGAAGGCGACGCCGGTGCCGGAGTCATCGCCCATGTTGCCAAAGACCATGGCCTGCACGTTCACCGCGGTGCCCCAGCTGCCGGGGATGTCGTGCATCCGGCGGTAGTAGATGGCCCGGGGGTTGTTCCAGGAACGGAAAACCGCCTTGATGGATTCCATCAGCTGGGTTTTGGGGTCCTGGGGGAAGTCCTCGCCCTTGTGCTTCTTGTAGGTCTCCTTGAAGCGGCGCACCACTTCCTTCATGTCCTGCGCGGTCAGGTCGGTGTCGCCTTCCACGCCCTTTTCCTGCTTGACCGCGTCCAGCTCGGCCGCGAAGTGGCGGCGCTCCACGTCCATCACCACGCCTGCGAACATCTCAATGAAGCGGCGGTAGGAGTCATACGCGAAGCGCTCGTTCTGGGTCAGCTTGGCCAGGCCTTCCACGGCCACATCGTTGAGCCCCAGGTTCAGGATGGTGTCCATCATGCCCGGCATGGACGCGCGGGAGCCCGAGCGCACAGAGACCAGGAAGGGGTCGTTGATGTCGCCGAATTTCTTGCCGGCAACCTGCTCAGCCTTGTGCATCGCCTCCAGGATCTGCTCCTCAACCTCCGGCGCGATCATCTGCCCGTCATCATAATAGCGGGTGCAGGCTTCGGTGGTCACGGTGAAGCCCTGGGGCACCGGCAGGCCGATGTTGATCATCTCCGCCAGGTTGGCCCCCTTGCCGCCCAGCAGGTTGCGCATGGACGCGTTGCCCTCGGTGAACAGGTATACGTATTTCGGCATAGATTTTCCTCCTTGTGGATACATTCTCTTGCAGCACGCTTTTGCCAGTGCGCGCGCCACCAGTTATCATACAGTTTCTTACCCACTTTTTCAACGTTTTCACACCATTCCCCGCCTTCTTGTACAAGAAAGTACATCTTGAGCGGGCGCGGCTGCGAAAACGCGCCCCGTCACACTGCCGGCCCGGCCCGGGATTTGTCCGTTTCTTGGGCGCAGGGCCCGCGGCCAGGCTTGATGCGCCTGCGTTTCCCTTGTCACAACTTGCAAAAGCCAGGGCATCCGTTTACAATAAAGTGCGTTGATTTTCCAATTCATCAGGAGGTAGACATGAAACAGGCTTACATCCTCATGAGCGACAGCGATTCCGACCTGCCCCATGAGATTGCCCGGGAGAAAAACATCCCCATCGTCCGCATGCCCTACAACCTGGATGGCGAGGAGCGTTATGACGACAACGGCGCCTCCGGCGCTGAGAAAGTTCTCTTTGACCGCATGCGAAGCGGCGCCAAGCCCTTCACCTCGCTGCTGCCCACCGCTGCCTACCTGGAGTATTTTGAGCCCATTCTCAAGGAGAGCGACCTGCTCTTCCTGGCCTTTTCTTCCAAAATGTCCGCCACCTTCCAAAACGTGCTGGAGGCGCAGAAGGAGCTGCAGGCCAAGTATCCTGAGCGCCGCTTCATGGTGGTGGACACCCTGTCCATCTCCGCGCCCCAGGCGCTGCTGGTGATTGGCGCCCATGCCTTGTACGAGCAGGGCAAGTCCATGGATGAGGTGGCCCAGTGGGTGATGGACCAGCGCCTGAATGCCCAGGCCTGGTTCACCGTGGGTGACCTGACCTACCTGCGCCGGGGCGGGCGCATCTCCGCCACCAGCGCGGTCATGGGCACGGTGCTGGACATCAAGCCCATCCTGACCATCAGCAAGGAGGGCAAGCTGGAGGCCCACTCCAAGGTGCAGGGCCGCAAGAAGGCCATGAAGACCCTGGTGGAAAAGGCGGTGGACAACATTGGCGACAGCGCCGGCAAGATGGTCATCATCCTGCATGGCGATGTGCGCGAGGAGGCCGAAACCCTGCGCAACCAGCTGCGCAACCGCCTGCCCGATCTGGGTGAGGTACGCATTGTGATGATTGGCCCGGTCATCGGCGCGCATGCCGGCCCGGGCACGCTGGCCATCTGCTTCATTGGCAAGCAGCGGCCCAATTAACAGGTGACTTCAAGCACACAACACCAGCACAGCATCCTGGTGGCCATGGACCTGTCCAGCGTGGGGCGTTGCTCCGCGCTGGTTGTTGTGCCGGTTTTGGCGCTGTCCGGCAGCAGCGTGGCTTTTCTGCCCACCGCCTACCTCAGCACCCACACAGGGGGCTTTGGCCAGGTACACCGCAGCGACCTGAGCCAGGACATGGCCGGCAGCCTGGCCCACTGGAAACGCTTGGGCCTGCGTTTTGACGCGGTCTACATCGGTTATGTAGCCCACCACAGCCAGCTGGACATGCTGGAGGACGCCCTACCCGATTTGCTGGCGCCCGGTGCCCGGCTGTATGTGGACCCGGTCATGGGGGACATGGGGCGCCGCTATGCCTACTGCAAGGAGGAGCTGGTGACCGGCTTCCGGCGCCTGTGCGCCCGGGCCCACACCATCTTCCCCAACCGCACCGAGGCCGCGCTGCTGCTGGGGCAGCCGCTGGTGGAAGGGCAGGAGCCAGCGCCCCCAGACGCCGGGCAGCTGCTCAGCCTGGGCGCCGCCCAGGTGGTGCTGACCGGTGTCACCCAGGGCAGCGACCGCATCGGCGTGCTGGCGGCCAGCCAGGGGCAGCCATCACATGCCACCTTCCGCCGCCGTTACCCCGCCTCTTACCCGGGCACGGGGGACCTGCTGGCCTCCACGGTCATTGCGGGGCTCAGCCTGGGCCTGGACCTGGGCCAGGCCTGCGAGACTGCCTGTGACATGCTGGACGCCTCGCTGCGCCACACCCAGCGCTATGATACACCGACGCGTTTTGGCCTGGCCTATGAGCGCGCCCTGCCCGCCCTCGCGCGCGATTTTGCCCGCCTGTCGCGCCTTCCTGACCAACCATGAGCGGAGGCCGCCATGCACAGCCTTGAAAACCTGCTGGAAGCATTTTTGCTCACGACGCTGGCTGGCCTGTCCACCGGCATAGGTGGGGCGGTGGTCTTTTTCTCCAAGTCAATTGACCGGCGCGTGCTCTCCCTCAGCCTGGGCCTGTCCGCCGGGGTGATGATCTACGTCTCCCTGATGGAGCTGCTGCCCGAGGCCCGGAACATGCTGGCAATGACCCATGGCAGCAAGAACGGCCTGCTGTATGCCATGCTGGCCTTTTTTGCCGGCATCCTGCTCATCGCCATCATCGACAAGCTAGTGCCCTGCGAGGACAACCCCCATGAAATGGCCTGCCCTGTCCGGCCCGACCAGGACAAGCGCCGCCTCAAGCGCACGGGGCTGATGACCGCGCTGGCCCTGGCCATCCACAACTTCCCCGAGGGCATGGCGGCCTTCGTGTCCGCCACCCAGTCCCTGCGGTTGGCCATCCCCATCATCGCGGCCATCGCCATCCACAACATCCCGGAGGGCATCGCGGTGTCCATGCCCATCTACCACGCGACCGGCAGCCGCAAAATTGCCATGCGCTACGCGCTGCTTTCCGGCCTGGCTGAGCCCCTGGGCGCGGTCACCGCCTACCTGATCTTGCTGCCCTTCATGAGCCAGCAGCTGCAGGGGCTGCTGTTTGGCGGCGTGGCCGGGATCATGATTTTCATTTCACTGGATGAGCTGCTGCCCAGCGCCCAGCTGTATGGCGAGCACCACCTGAGCATGTATGGCCTGGTGCTGGGCATGGCGGCCATGGCCTTCAGCCTGTGGGTTTTTACTTGATGTTCCAAAGCAGGAGAGGAGGCGTGGCGCTTGGATGAGCAGATGCGGCCGCAGGACGGCTGCCAGGCACTGCTTGACGCTGCCCAGGGCGCGCTGCCCGAGGGTGGTGCCATTGTGCTGCTGCCCGTGCTGCGCTTGGGCCAGCAGCCCACCCTCAGCCTCAAGGCCGGGGAGACGCGCCCCAGCTACATCCGGGACATCCCCGCCTTTCTGGAGGCGCTGGCCTCCGGCCAGCCCTACCAGGTGGGCAAGAACTTCACCTATTCGCCCGCCTGGATGCGCCTGGATGAGGCGTCCCAGGCCTTGTGCGCGCAGCTTACAGCCCATGTGCAGGCGCTGGCCCAGGCCCAGGCGGCGATCACCGGCCGCGGCCGCCGCGACCTGCCACTGCCCCCTGCCCTTTTGGACCTGCTGCTGCGCCTGCTGGAACAGATGCGCTTTGTGCTGGTGACGGAGGCGGGGGAGGGGCAGCAGCAGGGCATCGCGGAGGCGTCGCTGCCCCTGCTGTTCAACCTGGGCTATGACATCCGCGGCGTGGTGCTCAGCGGCGCCTGGCAGGCCCAGGTGATGCCGGTGGGCGGGGGCGGCCACGCCCTGATTGACGGCAGGCTCTGCCGCCTCAGCCGCATGGAGGCTTCGCTCTTGCGGGTGCTGCCCAGGGCCCAGGTGGGGGAGGAGTTCAGCTTCCGCTTCACCCGCGCCCAGACCCCGCGCGTCTTTTCGGACCTGCTGCCCTGGCTGCAGCGCAGTCAGGTGGTGGTGATGGAGGAGGAGCTGCAGGAGCGCCTGCTGCAATACCCCCTCAAGGCCAAGATCTACCTGGACCAGGAGGGCAGCGGCATCGCCGCCCGGGTGGTCTTCGCCTATGGCGAGCTGCAGGCCGACCCCTTCACCCACCAGCACAACCTGCCCGCCTACCTGCTGCGCGACGCCGCGCGGGAGCGCCAGGTGATGGACCTGCTGGCAGGCTATGGTTTCCGCGCGCGCACCGGCCGGGCCGACCTGCAAGATCCCGACCTGATCTTTGACTTCCTCATGAAGGGCGTGTCCGGGCTGCACCGCCTGGGGGAGGTGTATTTAAGCCAGGCCTTCCGCCAGCTCACCCCGCGGGCGCCCAGCCTCAGCGCGCACATGCGCCTGCGCGCCGGCCGCATCAGCCTGGAGCTGGCCGACCAGGGCCAGCTGAGCGAGGAAATGCTGCCCCTGCTGCAGGCGCTCAGCCAGCGCAAAAAGTATTTCCGCTACAAGAATGGCGCCTTTGTCACCCTGGATGACGCCAGGGAGTGGCAGGCGCTGGCGGACGCCTACCTGGAAAGCCTGGCGCCCGAGCGCGACGGGCGCGACCTGCCGGCCATGCGCGCGCATTACCTGGCGGCGCTCATTGACAAGGACAAGCTGCCCATCACCTTTGACGAGGGCAGCCAGAGGGCGCTGGCCCTGGACCCGGAGGGCCTGGAAAGCCCGGTGGCGGGGCTGTTTGACTACCAGCTGCGGGGCTTCCGCTGGATCAGCGCGCTGCACATGCTGGGCCTGGGCGGCATCCTGGCGGATGAAATGGGCCTGGGCAAGACCGCGCAGATGATTGCCGCCATCGCCTATTTCGCGGGCAGCGAGCCGGCGCGCCTGCCCAGCCTGATCGTGTCGCCCACCACCCTGGTGTACAACTGGCTTGCGGAGATTGAGCATTTTGCCCCCGGCCTGCGGGCTGTGGTGGTGAATGGCAGCAAGGCGGTGCGGGAGAAGGCGCTGTTGGAGGCGCTGGAAAACCCGGAGGTGGATGTCATCATCACCAGCTACCCGCTGTTGCGCCAGGACATCGCCCTGTATGAGGGCACGCGCTTCCGCTTCGCGGTGCTGGACGAGGCGCAGAACATCAAAAACCTCACCAGCCAGACGGCCAGGACGGCCAAGCGCATCAACGCGCATACCCGCCTGGCGCTGACCGGGACGCCCATGGAAAACAACGTGACGGAGCTGTGGTCCCTGTTTGACTTTGTGCTGCCAGGCTACCTCTTCTCCGCCCGGGAGTTCATCCGCCGGTATGAGGACGGCCGCCACGCGGAGGAGCTGCGCCTGCGCATACGGCCCTTCCTGATGCGCCGGCTCAAGGCCGATGTCATGACAGAGCTGCCGGACAAGCTCAGCACCACCATGTTTTGCGAGATGGGGGCGGAGCAGCGCCGGGTCTACCAGGCGGCGCTGTACAAATCCCGCAACTGGGTCAACGAGCTGCTGGCGCAAAAGGGGCTGGATGGCAGCCGGATCGAGGTTTTGTCCGCCATCACCCTGCTGCGGCAGATCTGCTGCCACCCGCAGCTGGCCATGCCGGAGTACGCCGGTGAATCGGCCAAGCTGGAGCTGCTGATGGACCTGCTGCCCGAGGCGCTCAAGAACGGCCGGCGGGTGCTGCTGTTCTCCCAGTTCACCTCCATGCTCAAGATCATCCGCCAGCGGCTGGACCAGGCCGGCATCCCCAGCCTGTACCTGGATGGGGACACCCCCGCCCAGGAGCGCATCACCCTGGCCGAGCGCTTCAACCAGGGCCAGGAGCCCATCCTCCTGATCTCCCTGCGCGCGGGTGGCACCGGCTTGAACCTTACGGGGGCGGACACCGTCATCCACTACGACCCCTGGTGGAACCCCACAGCCGAGGACCAGGCCAATGACCGCGCCCACCGCCTGGGGCAGGAGAAGGCGGTCAGCATCATCCACCTCATCAACCGCGCCTCCATTGAAGAGGCGGTGGTGGACATGGGCCGGCGCAAGCGCCGGCTCTTTGACCGCCTCATCACCCCGGGGGAGGCCATGCCCACCAGGCTCAGCCAGGCCGATGTGCTCAGGCTGTTTGAGAAATAGGCCGGTGGGGCACAGCTCCCAGGCTTTGTTGACCAAAGCCTGCCGATGCGGGTAGAATCAATCAAAAGCCTTCGGGCTTGCAAATCTGTGAACTGGAGGAAGCCCTCATGTCTTTTTGGATTGTGACAGACGTTGGTTCCGACATTTCCCTGGAGTTTTACAAGCGTTTCCAGAAACTGCGCGTGCTGCCCATGCCCTACCGCATGGACAACGTAGAAAAGCAGTACCACGTGGAGGATGAGGCCAGCCTGCAGCAGTTCTATACAGACCTGCGCGCCCAGAAAGTGGCCACCACCGCCCAGGTCACTGTGGATGCCGCCACCACCTGCTTTGAGGAGCTGGCCGCCCAGGGCGAGCAAATTTTGTACGTCGGCCTGTCCGGCGGCCTGTCGGGCACCGTCCAGTCGGCGCTGGCGGCCCGTGAATTGGTGCTGGAAAAGCACCCGCAGGCGCAGATTGCCGTGGTGGATTCGCTGCTGGCCTCCGGCGGCGAGGCGCTGCTGGTCTACTACGCCATCCGCCAGCGTGAGGAAGGCAAAACCCTGGAGGAGACCGAGCAGTGGCTGCTGGACAACCGTCAGCGCATCAATTCCTGGTTCACGGTGGATGACCTCAACTTCCTCTTCCGTGGCGGCCGGGTCAGCCGCACCTCCGCCCTGCTGGGCAGCGTCATGCGCATCAAGCCCATCCTGCACGTCAGCGAGGAAGGCAAGCTGGTTGCCAGGGACAAGACCACCGGGCGAAAGCGCGCGCTCAAGGCGCTGGCGGACAAGGTCATCCAGCTGTCCAACCCCAAGACCGGGCAGATGGTGTTCATCAGCCACGGCGATTGCCTGGAGGATGCCCAGTACCTGGCTGGCCTGGTGCGGGAGGGCATGCCCTCGGTCGCCGGGATTGAGTTTTTCACCCTGGGCACCATCATCGGCGCGCACGCCGGGCCCGGCACCGTGGCCATCTTCTTCATGGGGGACGGCCGCTGAGCAAAGGGCAGACCAACATCACAAACCCGGCAGCCGCCGGGTTTGTCGCGTTGACAGGCCTGGCCATGGCAGGCTATGCTGATATTGCAATAAAAATGAAGCCTGAAAGGAAACGCCTTGCCCTACCGCACCACCCAGGCCCTGGTCCTGCAGCGCAGCGATTACCGGGAAAACGACCGCATCCTCACCCTCTTCAGCCCGCAGCTGGGCAGGGTGGACGCGCTGTGCCGAGGCTGCCGCAAGCCCAAAAGCCCGCTGATGGCGGCCTCCGAGCTGTTCACCCTGGGGGAGTATGTGCTGTTCACCGGCAAGAGCAAGGAAATGGTGCAGTCCTGCGGCGTGGTGGAGGCTTTCTACCCCCTGCGGCTGGACTATGAGCGCCTCACGCATGCCGCCTTGATGGCCACCGCCTGCCTGCGGGTCATCCAGCCTGAGGAGCAGGCTGGCCACCTCTTCATCCTGCTGGCGCGGTCGCTTCGCCGGCTGGCCTTTGAAGACCTGCCCATCCAGGCGGTCACCACCGCCTTCCTGCTGCACTTTGTCACCCTCACCGGTTATAAACCGCGGCTCAACCACTGCGCGCGCTGTGGCCGCGCGCTTGGGGAGGAAGGCGCCTATCTGCTGGCGCAGGAGGATGGCCTGTGCTGCCTGTCCTGCGGCAAGGACGTGCCCCGCCATTCGTGGCTGAGCGATTCTCAGCTGTCCTGGTTGCGCCAGGTGCTTGTCCGGGGTATAGACAAGGCGGGCGAGCTGCCCGACAGCCTGCCTCTGGAGCTGCTGCGCCAGTACGCCCAGGCCAAGCTGGAAACCAGGCTGCCTGGCCTGTGATGCCAAGCTGTATCAACCTTGTAACGCAAAACCCCCGCCGCCAGCGGGGGTGAAATGTTTGGCTGTTTCCAGCCAGCCGCGCTCAGTAGATGCGCAGCTGGGCCGGGGCGCGCTCAGCCAGCAGGTAATCCTTGTAGCCCCGGCGCATGATGTAGGCATAAGCGCGCTCCGGCTTGCCGTTGAGGCGGTACACCTTGTAGCGCTCCAGCTTGTAGGCCGGGCGGTGGGCCAGCAGCGGGAAGTCCATCGCCAACAGCTGCGCGTACATCCAGGTGAAGGTGTCATTGCGCAGGCTGTTGCCGTTCTGTTTGAAACTGAAGCTCATCAGGGTATGCGCGGGGCTGACGCTGGTGATCAGGATGCCGCTGCACTCAATGCGCACCTCGTCAATGTCATGGTGGCTGATGGCCTGCACCTGGGCTTTGAGCTGGCGGTACAGCGCGCTCTCCCGCAAGCGCTGCAGCTGCCAGTCCTCCCGCCGCCTGTCCAGCAGGCACCAGCCGTACAGGCAGACCGCGGTCAGGCAACACAAAACCAGGCCGAACACAGCCAAAGGATTCATGCGCGCAGCCACCCCTCTCCACAATATATGGTGGATTATACGGTATACAACCACAAGAATCAAGGCTTTTGTAAAATTTGATCCATATTTATGCCCGTTTTGGATAGCCAAAGAAATATTCAGACGAACCGGCCTGGGACACACCAGAAACCACATGGAAATATGTGCCTTTGCCTCAACCGGGACAGGCCGTGGGCTGCGGCCGCAGGAAAGCGCCAGGCGGGTGAGGGCGCTGGCCGGATTTGCCGCTGTTGATCAAGGCTGGATCCCAGGAAACAACCGATGAAAAGAAAAAGGGGAGGGCTTTCGCCCTCCGCCTTGGTTTCCTTCGGCCTGGATCTTAGTACATGCCGCCCATGCCGCCGCCGGGGGCCGGGGCTGCCGGCTCGGGCGCGGGGATGTCGGTGACCAGGGATTCGGTGGTCAGCACCATGGCCGCGATGCTGGCCGCGTTTTGCAGCGCGCTGCGGGAGACCTTGGTCGGGTCGATGATCCCGCGGCTGATCATGTCCACATAATCGCCTTTGGCCACGTCAAAGCCAAAGCCCTTCTTCTCGTTGCGCGCGATGGTGTCAATGATGACCGAGCCGTCCACGCCGCCGTTGCTGGCGATCTGGCGGATGGGCTCCTCAATGGCGCGCAGGATGATGCCAACGCCCGTGCGCTCGTCATTCTGGGTGCGCTCCAGCAGCTCCTGCACCTTGGCCTGGGCGTTGAGCAGGCTCACGCCGCCGCCGGGCACGATGCCCTCTTCCACCGCCGCGCGGGTGGCGGCCAGGGCATCCTCGATGCGCATCTTGCGCTCCTTCATCTCCACCTCGGTCGCGGCACCCACCTGGATGACCGCCACGCCGCCGGCCAGCTTGGCCAGGCGCTCCTGCAGCTTCTCCCGGTCGTAATCGCTGGTGGTGTCCTCAATCTGGGTCTTGATGTTGGCTACGCGCGCCTTGATGTCCTCGCTGGAGCCAGCGCCGTCGATGATGGTGGTGTTCTCCTTGTCCACCTTGACGATGTGGGCGCTGCCCAGCATGTCCATGGTGGCTTCCTTCAGCTCCAGGCCCAGCTCCTCGGAGATGACCTGGCCGCCGGTCAGGATGGCGATGTCACGCAGCATTTCCTTGCGGCGGTCGCCAAAGCCGGGCGCCTTGACGGCCACGCAGGTGAAGGTGCCGCGCAGCTTGTTGACCACCAGGGTGGCCAGGGCTTCGCCTTCCACGTCCTCGGCGATGATCAGCAGCTTCTTGCCGGCCTGCACCACCTGCTCCAGAATGGGCAGGATCTCCTGGATGTTGCTGATTTTCTTGTCAGTGATGAGAATCAGCGGCTCCTCCAGCACGGCTTCCATCTTGTCCGCGTCCGTCACCATGTAGGCGGAGGCGTAGCCGCGGTCAAACTGCATGCCTTCCACCGTGTTCAGCTCGGTCTTCATGGTCTTGGACTCTTCCACGCTGATGACGCCGTCGTTGCCGACGATGTCCATGGCGTCGGAAATCAGCTGGCCCACGGTCTCATCCCCGGCGGAGATGGAGGCCACCTGGGCGATGTCCTGCTTGCCGGAAATGGGGCGGGACATTTCACGCAGCGCGTCCACGGCGGCTTCGGTTGCCTGCTCGATGCCGCGCTTGAGCCCCATGGGGTTGGCGCCGGCGGCCAGGTTCTTCAGCCCCTCGCGCACAATGGCCTGGGCCAGCAGGGTGGCGGTGGTGGTGCCATCGCCCGCCACGTCATTGGTCTTGGTGGCCACTTCCTTGATGAGCTGGGCGCCCATGTTCTCAAACGCGTCCTCCAGCTCAATCTCCTTGGCGATGGTCACGCCGTCGTTGGTGATGGTGGGGGCGCCGTATTTCTTGTCCAGCACCACGTTGCGGCCCTTGGGCCCCAGGGTAATCTTCACGGTGTCGGCCAGGGTGTTCAGGCCTTTTTCAAGCGCGCGGCGAGCCTCGTCGCCAAACTTCAGTTGCTTTGCCATGTTCTTGCTCCTTCTTGAATCTTTACAGGATTATTCCACAACGGCCAGGATGTCGCCCTGACGGACGATGATCAGCTCCTCGCCGTTCAGCTTGACCTCGGTGCCCGCGTACTTGGAATAGATGACTTTCTGGCCGGCCTGCACGTGCATGGTGATTTCCTTGCCATCCACATTGCCGCCGGGGCCCACCGCGATGACCTCGGCCATCTGGGGCTTTTCCTTGGCGGCGCCGGTCAGGATGATGCCGCCCTTGGTGGTTTCTTCACTCTCCACATTTTTGATGACCACGCGGTCACCCAGGGGTTTGACGTTCATAGAAGCCTCCTCGATCTTTGGTATTGTTAGCACTCTTCTGATGTGAGTGCTAAACCTGCACATAATATACCCGATATCCCTGCGGAATGCAAGCCCAAAATGCCATTTTCAAGAAAATTTTGCCGCCGCAAGGCCGCCAGCCCACATCGCTTGTGCCTGGGCAGCAACAAAGGGCGCCGGGCCAAATATACCCGGCGCCAGGCGCCAGCCACCCAGGGGCAGACAGGTTGTTACATTTCGGTTTCGTCCAATACGCGCAGCTGCACCGCGATGTCCAGGTACTCGCCCGTGCCGAGGCCGCGCAGCTTGCTGCTGTCCTCCAGCGCGTCCAGCAGGCCGCTGACGCGGTACACCTTCAGCTGGATGGTGTCCCCCTCAGCCATGAGCTGGATCCTGTTGATCAGCTGGGTCTGGGAGGTGATGATCTCGCCGTCCGCCTCCACGATGATGTCACCCAGATGCAGGCCGGCCGCTTCCGCGGGGCTGTTGGCTTCCACATCGGCGATGAAGGCGCCCTGGGGCACAATGCCCTGGTCAGCGGGCAGGTAGGCACCCACCGTGCCGATGCGCACGCCCATCCTGGGGCGGGGCTTGCCGGATTCCTGTTCGCGCACCTGGGCCGCCTCGGCCTCGGCTTCCTGCGCGTCATAGCTCTCCAGCACGGAGCGGATGAGCGGCTTGGCCACGTTGATGGGCACACACATGCCGATGTTGTCCACCGAGGTCATGTCCGTGGAGAAGATGCTGCTTCTGCCATCCAGCAGCTTAAGCGTGGGGATGCCCTGCAGCTGGCCCAGCACATTGAACATGCCCCCGCCGGAATTGCCGGAGGAAATGGCGGCGTCCACCTGAATCATCTGGTTTTCGCTCTCGGTGCGCAGGCCGTAGCGGTCCAGGCCGGTGCTGGTCATGATGCGCGACACCGCGGACACGATGCCCACCGTGACGCTGCGCTCAAACTGGGTGCCCAGCGGGTTGCCGATGACAATGGCATACTCGCCCACCTGAACGGCGTCGCTGTCACCCAGGGGCACGGCGGGCAGGTCCAGCCCCGGCACCAGCAGCACGGCGATGTCCAGCACCGAGTCTGAGCCCACAATGCTGGCCTGCAGTTCCCGCTCACCCACGTTGACCGTGACGCGGCTGGCGCCGTCAATCACGTGGTAGTTGGTCAGCACATGGCCATAGGGGGAAATCACGGTGCCGGAACCGGTGCCCCGCCGCATCTCCTGCTCGGGCATGTCCGGGCGTTGTTCAAAGGGGAAACCATAGTTGTAGCCAAACTGGCGCCTCTGGCGCACCTGGTAGTTGTTGACGCCCACCACGCTCTCCATCGCCTTTTTGGAGACCTCGATATAGGGGCTGGTCACCTCGGCCTGGTTGGTGGTGGTGTCCACAATGGCGCTCACCTCATCCGGGCTCAGGGTGCCGGTACCCGCCGTGGCGCTGATGCCCATGCCCAGCGCCAGCACCAGGGCCAGCAGGCTGGCAATCATGGCTGTCAAATGTTTTCTGGCTGTCATGCTCATACATCCTTTCCTGTCGTTTGTGCGGCTGGCCTCAGGCCACCGCATCCTTATCCTACCCCGGCTTTTTGATCGTTTCTTATCCGTTTGGTGAACGATATGTGAACTCAGGCACCCCGGCCCTTGCCGGGTATATTTTCAAGGTGGGAACACGCCGCATGCATGAATTATTGTTCATGCTTCGTTGTATGGTTGAGGCTCCCAACCAGGAGCACTGTAAGGAGGAATGGAAACCCATGAAACGCTTTATGTCAATTGCGCTGGCTCTTTTGCTGTTGGTGGCGCTTGTGCCCGCCACGGCGGCCAGCGGCACCATCAAGGTGGCGGAGAACCGCAGCTTCCGTTTCAAGAGCCCGGATGCTGAGGCCGATGTCTTCACCATTGAGAACATTTCCAAGAAGGACCTGGAAGTCACCGTCACCGTGTATGACCAGTCCGCGCATCGCTATGTGCAGACCATGACCTTCTCCATCCTGCAGGGTGACGCCCCTGTGGCGGTCAAGGCCTATGTGTATGACAAGCTGCGCTGGAACGGCGACATGAACACCTACATGTACACCATCAAGGTGAAGGGCGGGGAGACCAGGCAGCTGCAGTACGCCCAGAAGCTGACCATCCGCAAGGACAAGAACAATGTGGAAACCCGCATCTATGACCAGGCCTACGGCAACTACCTGCCGCGCAACACCGTGTCATCCTTCGGGCCGCATTTCCGTGATGTCACCCCCCGCCTGACCGACCTGTGGTATATGTTTACCCCCATCGACCTGAGCATCCAGGGCCGGCAGACCTTTGTGCTGGTGGCCAGCAACATGTTTGAGGTGGGCGAGGCCTACGTGGATGTCAACCAGGACACCGTGACGGTCAGCTACTACATGTTTGACCAGGAGAAGCCTGACTTCTCCACCGAGCTGATCAGCGAGTTTGTCACCTTCTACAATTCCTATGCCGACGTGGACATCGTGGAGCCGGAGAACATGCCAGGCCCCAGCGCCTTCGCCTTCAACCAGCCCTTCAGCATCCAGAACCAGCTGGGCGGGGACACCAACGTGTTGATGTTCATCCGCAACCGCATCACCTACTACCGCTTCCCCACCCCCAGGTCCGAATACATCCGATTCTGGGAGAACAAGCCTGAATACATTGCCCGCCGCGAGGCCATGCTCAACATGATGGACCCGATCATGGCGGTTGAAAGCAACAAATAACACGCATATGGGCACAACAAAACGCTCCCCGGCCAGGGGAGCGTTTGTTGTACGCGCGTTTTGCCTAGGCTTGCTGTTGTATCAGCGCCATCGCCCGGCTGAGGCAGTCGGCCACCGCCTCGTCCAGGCTCAGCCGCTGCGTGCCCGCGATCTGCACGCCGCAGCGTTCAGAGGGAATCAGGATTTTGACAGCGGGGCTCTGGGCGATGGCCAGGCTGATCCCCGGGGACACCTCGCCCATCATGGCGCCGGCCACCAGCACGCCTGTCACGCCCAGGATCAGGTCGGCGTCGCGGCACTGCCAGGCGATGGCGTGCTCGCCGGTTGCCCCGGCCTGGGCGCCCGCCTTGAGCATGGCGGCGGTGGCCAGGGCATTGGTGCCCAGCGCCAGCACCTGCTGTTCAGGCAGGGTCTTTTTCAGCTGGCTGACCAGCGCCTTGCCCACGCCGCCGCCCTGGCCGTCAATCACCAGTATTTTCATGCACCCTCGCTCATTCTCCCTTCAGCGGGAAGAGCTTGTTGGCCTGCAATGCCAGCAGGATGGGGGGGATGATCACAATGTGGAAGATGATGCCCGGCAGCGGGTTGATGAAGGCGGCTGTCCAGAACATCTGCAGGGTGAAGGGGTTGCCCATGGCGCTGAAGATGATGTAGCTGGCCAGGCCCCACACCAACCGCCCGCCAATCATGGACAGGATGAGCGCCAGGTAGAGCATGGGCAGGTTCTTGGGCAGGGCGCGGTAGAGCAGCGCGGCCAGCGCGCCATAGGCAGCCAGCTCAAAGGCCATGGCCAGGGCCACCGGCACCATGGGCGGCATGCCCACCAGCAAGGAACGCAGCAGCGGGGTGATCAGGCCCACCGCCACCCCATAGGGAAGCCCGCACACAAAGCCGCACAGCAGCACGGGGATGTGCATCAGGCTCATCACGTTGCCCAGCACCCGGTTGTTGCCGGTCAAAAAGGGCAGCAAAATACCCAGGGCCAGGAAGAGGGCAGCCAGGGTGAGCCGGAGGATTTTGTTGTTTTTCATCAGAAACATCCTTTCCAAAGCGCGCCCTTGCCTGCTTCAGAAAGGCAATGATGCCTTCATGGCATCCTTGTGTACGGCGCAGATTTGCCTCACATCCTACAGAAGATTGGGCCCAGCGTCAAGCCTTGTGGTATGATAGGCCCATCGACATTTGACGGAGGCATGCCATGAATCAGCCCCTGGTACTTTGCTACAACATGGAGGGAGCGCGCGCGCAGGCGGTGCGCGGGCTGGCTGAAAGCCTGGGCATCCAGCCCTTCCTGGTGCCGCCTGAGGCCTACGCCCAGACCATCGGCGCCCTGTGTGGCTTGATGGAAACCACCCAGGAGGCCTATGAGGGGGAGAACTTCCAGGAGGAGATGATGCTCATGGCCTTCCTGCAAAAGGGCATGCTCAGCCGCTTTCTGGACGGTTTTCGCGAAGCCGGCTTGCCCCCGGTGCAGCTGAAGGCCATGCTGACGGAAAACAACGCGCAGTGGACCTCCACCCGGTTGCACAGCGAGCTGCTGGACGAGTACCACTTCTTCAAAAAGCTCAACCAGCAGCAGGGCAAGGGTTGACTGCCCATCACCCCGGCACACCGGGGCAAATCACCCGGCGTTTGCTGGCCTGGTATGACCGGCACCAGCGCGCTTTTCCCTTCCGTGGCACCAGGGAGCCCTACCGCGTGTGGCTGAGCGAAATCATGCTTCAGCAGACCCGTACGGAAACGGTGGGGCCTTATTATGAGTGCTTCCTGGCGCTGTTTCCGGATGTGCATGCCCTGGCGCGGGCCAGTGAGCAGGAGGTGCTCAAGGCCTGGGAGGGGCTGGGCTATTACAACCGCGCGCGCAACCTGCACAAGGCGGCCCGCTTGGTGGCGGGGGAGCTGCAGGGCATTTTCCCAACGACTTCGGCGAAGCTTCGCCAGCTGCCCGGTGTGGGCCCTTATGCCGCCGCGGCCATCGCCTCCATCGCCTATGACGAGCCGGTACCCGCCATGGACGGCAACCTCAACCGCGTCATCAGCCGCCTCTTCCTGGTGGAGGAGGACATCGGCACCCCCTCGGTGCGCCGCCAGCTGTATGACCTGGGCTTGTCCCTGATGCCCGCCAGGCGCGCCGGGGACATGAACCAGGCGCTGATGGACCTTGGCGCCACCATCTGCCTGCCCGGCACGCCGGACTGCGCCCGCTGCCCCCTGCAGGCGGATTGCAAATCGTTTCAGGAAGGTGACCCGGCCAGCCTGCCCGTCATGCAGGCCAAAAGGCCGCCCCGGCAGGTGGATGTGGCGGTCTGCCTGCTGTTTTGTGATGGGAAGGTGCTGCTGGTGCGGCGGCAGGAGGCCTTGCTGCGGGGGCTGTATGTCTTTTTGCTGCATGAGGGGGACGCCGGCCCGGCGGCCGCGCTGATGCGGGTGCGGCGGTTTGCGCCGCGCAACATCTTTGTGGAGGAGGTGGGCGCCGCGCGCCACGTCTTTACCCACCGGGTGTGGAACATGCGCATCTATGTGGCGCGGGCCACAGCCTGCCTGCCGGTGAAGGACGGCGTATGGGCGGATCTGGAGACACTCGCCAGCCTGCCCCTGCCGGTGGCAATGCGCGCCGCCAAGCAGGCCGCGAGGCAGGTGCTGATGGAGGAGGCGGGCGGCCTTCGCATAGACAAGGCGGCAGAATAAGGCAAAACGAGACAAAGCAAGTCAGCAGGCCTGGGCAGAAGATGCCCGGCCTGCTGCTGGCGCACCTGCTGGTTCTGTCCATCGCCGCTTTCGTGCGGGACGAGGGACACACCAGCCTCAGCGCTTCAACCAGTTCCCGCGAGATCCAATGAGGGGGCTGGTTTTTTGATGCGGGTTTCATGGCGTGCTGATGGGGTGATGCGCTCGTAGTAGCGCAGAAAACTGCCCCCGGCGATGGCCTCCAGGTCGGCCGGGCTGTAGCCGCGCCGGGCCAGGGCCCTAAGCAGCGCCGGGAAATCTCCCGGGTTGTCCAGGCCTTCGGGCTTGGCGCTGATGCCGTCAAAATCGCTGCCAAAGCCCACGTGGCCTGCGCCGCCCAGCTGGTGCATGTGGTCGATGTGGTTGACCACTGTGTCCAGGTCGCAGCGCTGACCGGCCGGCGCCAGGAAGACCGGGAAGAAGTTGATGCCCACCCAGCCCCCGGCCATGAACAGCGCCTTGAGCTGCGCGTCGTCAAGGTTTCTGGGGTGGTCGCACAGCGCGCGGCAGTTGGAGTGGCTGGCCACCGGCGGCGCGTTTGTCCGGTTCAGCACATCATAAAATCCCGGGATGTTCAGGTGGGACACGTCCAGGGCAATGCCCTGGCGCTGCAGCTCCCTGGCTGCCTCAAGGCCGTAAGGCTTCAAGCCGTCTGTCTGGTTGATGGCCGCCGGGGTGGCCAGCCTGTTTTCGTAGTTCCAGGTCAGCCCGGCCATGCGCACGCCCATTTGTCGAAAGGGCGCGATGGTGTGCAGGCCGTCCTCCAGGTACTCACAGCCCTCAATGGACAGCATCAGGCGTGGATGGCCCGGCCGCAGGTCGAAGGGATCGTCCACCTGTGTCCAGCCCTCGCGTTTCAACATCTCCAGCTCCGCCAGCATGCGCTGCAGGTGCGCCTCGCGCCTGTCCTTGTCCGGGCTGTCGCCCACAAAGAGGGCCAGCACCTGCAGGGCCACGCCGCCTGTGCGCAGCCTGTCCAGGCTCAGGTCACAGGGCTGGCCGGGCCAGCCCGCGCGGCGGTAGAGGGTGTCGGCATGGGCGTCAATGATGAGGGGCGCGCTCACATCGGGTTCTCCCTGATGTAATCCAGCACCTCGTTCACTGTGGTGAAGCACAGCCCGGTCACGGTGTCCGCGCAGCCGTAGTAGATGGCGATGCGGCCAGTCAGAGCGTCTGTCAGCGCGGCGCAGGGAAAGGTCACCCCGGGCACGTCGCCCGCCTGCTCATACAGGGTCTCGGGCCCCAGCAGGTACCAGGCGCCCCGGGTGATGACCTTCCAGGGCTCCTCCAGGTCCAGCAGCGCCGCGCCAAAGCGGTAGACATAGCCGTTGCAGGTGGTGATGACGCCGTGGTAGATCATCAGCCAGCCCTCGTCCGTCTCGATGGGGGTGGGCCCGGCGCCTACCTTGGTGGATTGCCAGCCCCCCGCCGTGCCAAACACGTGGCGGTGGCGGCCCCAGTACACCAGGTCCGGGCTCTGGCTGACAAAGATGTCGCCAAAGGCCGTGTGCCCGGTGTCCGATGGCCGGCTGAGCATCAGGTAGTGGCCCTTGACCTTGCGCGGGAAGAGCACGCCGTTGCGGTTGTAGGGCAGGAAGGCGTTCTCCAGCTGGTGGAAGGTCTTGAAATCCTCCGTCCAGCCCAGGCCGATGGTGGGGCCGTGGTAGCCATTGCACCAGACCACATAGTATTTGCCCTCCACCTCGCACACCCGCGCGTCATAGCGGTACTGCAAACGGGTGACATGGGGATCGCCTTCAAAGTGGATGGGCTCATGGTCTATCCGCCAGTTGATGCCGTCATCGGAGAAGCCGGCATGGATGTTCATCTCCAGCGCCTTGTTGTCACAGCGGAACACCCCGGCGAACTTCCCCTTGTAAGCCACCGCGGCGGAGTTGAAGACGCTGTTGGAGGATGGGATGGCGTCCCGGTGGATGATGGGGTTGCCGCTGTAGCGCCACACCGGGGCCTGGCAGCCTTTTGGCTTGTCCTCCCAGGGCATGTTGGGCAGGGCATTTCCAAGGATTCTGGCCATATTTACCTCCTGATGTAATATTTATGTTCGCGCGTACGCGCTTTGCTGGCCGCATCTCATCATATCCGCCCGCGGATGTCAAGTTGCCCGGGCCATGGGCCGGGGTGGCGCCAGGCATGAAAAAACTGCCGGGCAGCGGGGCGCGGCAGCAGGGTCAATCTGTATCTCAGACGATGAAGGCCTTGAGCTCCTCCAGCAGGTCATCGCAGTCCTCCGCGTACACCTCCAGGGTGATGGGCTTGCTCAGGTCCAAAGAAAATATGCCCAGGATGGACTTGGCGTCCACCACATGGCGCCCGGCCCGCAGGTCCATGTCATAATCGTAGCGGTTGGCCACGTTCACAAAGGTCTTGACCTCTTCCGCGAAACTGAGTTTGATCGGTACTGATTTCATCGTTCTCTTCCTCCAATATTGTCTGGGCACAGTATACACAGTTGCGCCCGGTCTTACAAGGCGTTTACGTCATATCTGGCCATATTCATCCGGTTTTTACCATAACTTGACCGCTTCAGCCCGAAGTCAGCGCGGCCCGCGCGCTGTCCAGGCGGCGCAGGGCCTCCTCCCGCCCCAGCAGGTAGGCGATTTCTATCGCGCCCCCGGGGGTGGACAGCTGGCCGGACAAGGCGATGCGCAGCGGCCAGAGCACGGTGCCGTTCTTCAGGCCCGCCGCCGCAATGCCTGTCATCAACGCCTGGTGGATGTTGGGCTCGGTCCACTCCTGGATTTGGCTGAGCAGGCCGCGCGCCAGCTCCAGCGCGCCGGGCGTGCTGTCCAGGCTGCTCTTCTGCTTTTTGTTGTCATACAGCGCGCTGTCAAAGGCAGGGCGTTCACGCAGGAAAGCGATCATGTCCGGGATACGCTCAAACACCTCGGTGCGCCCCTGCATCAACTGCGCCAGGCGGGGGATGTCCATTGGCTGGCCCTGCAGCGCCTTGTCAAACCAGGGCTGGGCCAGCTGCAGGTATTCATCCGGCGGCAGCCTGCGGATGTACTCGGTGTTGAACCAGGTGAGCTTGTTGATGTCAAAGATGGCCGGGGACTTGGACAGGCCCGCCACGCTGAAGGCGTCCACCAGCTCGTCCATGGTGAAGAACTCCCGCTCATCACCCGGGTTCCAGCCCACAAGCGCCAGGTAGTTGATGAGGGCCTCCGTCAGGTAGCCCCTTTTGACAAAATCGCTGTAGTAGGCGTCCCCGTCGCGCTTGGACAGCTTGTGCTTGCTGTCGCGCATGACGGTGGGCAGGTGGATGTACTGGGGGATGGGCCAGCCCAGCGCCTGGTAGAGCAGGTTGTATTTGGGGGTGGAGGACAGATACTCCATCCCGCGGATCACATGGGTGATGCCCATGGTATGGTCATCCACCACATTTGCGAAGTTGTAGGTGGGCATGCCATCCTGCTTGAGGAGCACCATGTCATCCAGGGTGTCATTGGGGGCGGCGATGTGGCCAAAAACCAGGTCATCAAAGCTGCTCTCGCCAGTCAGCGGCGTGTTCTGCCGCACCACGTGGGGCAGCCCGGCGGCCAGCTTGCTGTCAATTTCTTCCTGGCTCAGCCCCAGGCAGTGCTTGTCATACTTCCAGGTGTCCCCGCGCGCCTCCGCCGTCTCGCGGCGCTGCTGCAGCTCCTCCCGGGTGCAAAAGCAGCGGTAGGCATGGCCGCTTTTGATGAGGCGCTCGGCATGGGGGAGGTAGCTGTCCTTGCGCTGGGACTGGATGTAGGGCGCCACCGGGCCGCCGATGTCCGGCCCCTCATCCCAGTTCATGCCGCAGGCGCGCAGCGTGTCGTAAATCACCTGGGTGGCGCCCTCAACAAAGCGTTCCTGGTCGGTGTCCTCAATGCGCAGGATAAAGGTGCCCTGGTGCTTTCTGGTGAACAGGTAGCAATACAGAGCTGTGCGCAGGCCGCCCAGGTGCATGAAGCCGGTGGGGGAGGGGGCGAAACGGGTACGTACCTTGGTCATGGCGCTCCTTTGCTGCCGGCGCGCAATCAACGCCCGCCGGCATCACTCTGGTATCAACCAAAGGAAATAATGAAAGCTCTTTGAACGGGACGGAACCCTATGATTGTCAAAAGGTTCCCAGGGAGCCGGCCCTTTGGCATCCCTGTCCTACTGCGGCCTGTAGCTGTCCTTCAGGCCCACCACCAGGTTGAACACGGGCAGCTCAGGGGTGGAGTCCCGGTCCTTGCAGAAGTAGCCGTTGCGCAGGAACTGGAACGTGTCCCCCACCTGGGCGTCAGCCAGGCTGGGCTCCATCAGGCCGTGCACGGTGGTGAGGCTGTTGGGGTTCAGGCGGGCGACAAAATCCTTCCTGTCGCTTTCATCGTCCAGGTCATCGGGGTTTGCCAGCAGCGGCTCATACAGCCGGCCCACAAAGGGCAGCGCGGTGTCAGCATTCACCCAGTGCAGGGTGCCCTTCACCTTGCGCGCGGCGCCGGGGCTGCCGCTGCGGCTGTCCAGGTCCACGGAGCAGACAAGGTGGTCAATGCCGCCCTGATCGTTCTTGATGACGTCCTCGCACTTGATGATGTAGGCGCCCTTCAGGCGCACCTCGCCGCCGGGTTTGAGGCGGAAGAATCTGCCGGGGGGGTCTTCCATGAAGTCATCCTGCTCGATGAAGATCTCCCGGCCAAGGGCCACCTTGCGGCTGCCAAACTCAGGGTGGTCTGGATGGTTTTCATGCTCCAGTTCATCGGTTTTGCCTTCCGGCCAGTTGCTCAGCACCACCCGCAGCGGCTTGAGCACCGCCATCACCCGCGGCACGCGGGCGCCCAGGTCGTTGCGCACGCAGAATTCCAGCAGGCCCAGGTCCACCACGCTGTCCGCCTTGGCAAGGCCCACCCGGTCAATGAAGTCGCGGATGGCCTCGGGGGTGTAACCGCGCCGGCGCATGCCAACCAGGGTGGGCATGCGGGGGTCATCCCAGCCGGAGACATGGCCGCCCTCCACCAGCGTGCGCAGGTGGCGCTTGCTCATCACCGTGCGGGTGAGGTTGAGCCGGGCAAACTCAATCTGCCTGGGGCCATAGGTGTTGTAGCCGTGCTTGTCCTTGTGCTTCTCCCGGAAGCCCGCGTTTTCCACCGCCCAGTCATACAGGGGGCGGTGGTCCTCATACTCCAGGGAGCACAGGCTGTGGGTGATGCCCTCAATGGCGTCGCCCAGGGGGTGGGAGAAGTCGTACATCGGGTAGATGCACCAGTCATTGCCGGTGCGGTGGTGCTCTTTATACAGGATGCGGTACATGACCGGGTCGCGCATGTTGATGTTGGGCGAGGCCATGTCAATCTTGCTGCGCAGCACATAGCTGCCCTCGGGGAACTCCCCGGCGCGCATGCGGCGGAAAAGGTCCAGGCTCTCCTCTGCCGGGCGGTCGCGGAAGGGGCTGTTGCGGCCGGGCTGGGTCAGGCTGCCGCGGTACTCGCGGATCTGCTCCTGGCTCAGCTCGTCCACATAGGCCAAGCCGCGCTTGATGAAGTCCTCGGCGATGTCATAGCACTGCTGGTAATAATCGCTGGCAAAATACAGCCCGCCGTTCCATTCAAAGCCCAGCCAGCGGATGTCCTCCATGATGCCATCCACATACTCGGTCTCTTCTTTTTCCGGGTTGGTGTCATCAAAGCGCAGGTTGCACAGGCCGCCGTAACGCTCAGCAGTGGCAAAATCGGCCACCAGGGCCTTGCAGTGCCCGATGTGCAGGTAGCCGTTGGGCTCCGGCGGGAAGCGCGTGTGAACCCGCTCCACCCGGCCTTCCTTCAATTCCTGGTCAATGATGTCCCAGATAAAATTGGATTTTTCCCGCTCAACGCTCATGCAAAGCCCGCCCTTCCTCTGATGCCCGTATTATACATAGGAAAGCGGGCCCCGGCAAGGCGCGCAGGGGGGGTGGGGTCTTGTATGCCATGGTTGACCTGGTTTAGAAGCTAGGGCGGGTTGCGCCGCGCGGGCGCTGTCTCTTGCTGCGTTTGTGAAGACGCTTCTCAGCGCAGCACCCGGAAGATGCCGCACTTGAGGTAGTTGGTCTCCGCCGCCGCGGGCAGGCTGGGGTGGTCGCGCCCGGCCCCGCGCCACTCCAGCAGCTGCAGGCCCACCCGCGCGTCCCGGGCGGCTTCCTGCACGGTGTCGCGGAAGCGGTCAGGCAGCATGTTCTGCGAGCAGGAGCAGCTGACCAGGATGCCGCCGTCCGCAAGCATCTTCATGGCGCGCAGGTTGATTTCCTTGTAGCCCTTAGTGGCGCCAGGCAGGCTGGCGCGGTTCTTGGCGAAGGCGGGCGGGTCCAGCACGATCAGGTCATATTGCTCCCCGCGGTCGGACTGCTCGCGCAAATAGTCAAAGGCGTTGGCCATCACAAAATTGACCTGGCTGAAGCTGTTCAGCCTCGCGTTTTCATAGGCGGTGCCCAGCGCCTGGCCGGACAGGTCCACCCCGGTCACCTCCCTTGCGCCATACATGGCGGCGTGCAGGGCAAAGGAACCGGTATGGGTGCAGATGTCCAGCATCCGTGCCCCCTTGGCGTAGGAGGCCAGGGCGGCGCGGTTTTCCCGCTGGTCCAGGAAATAGCCGGTCTTCTGCCCATGTTTTACGTCCACCAGCATGCGCAAGCCATTCTCCTGTATCTCTACCGTATCAGGCACCTGGCCATACAGCAGGCCGGTGGCCTGCGCCATGCCCTCCAGCGCCCGCACCGGCACATCGTTGCGGGCCCAGATGCCCTGGGGGGCCAGCTCCCTGACCAGCACGTCCACAAGGTCCTGCTCAAAGCGCGCCATGCCCAGGGACAGGATCTGCACGCTCAAAACGTCTGCAAACATGTCCACAACCACGGCCGGCAGCCTGTCACTCTCGGCGTTGATCAGGCGGCAGGCCCCCAGCAAGCCCAGCTGGCGGCGCAGTTGGATGGCCTGGGCCACCCGCTGGTGGATGAAGGCGCTGTCCACCTGCTCCTCGCCCGTGGTCAGCATGCGCAGGGTGATCTGGGAGCGGGCATTGTACACCGCCTGCCCCAAAGGCCGCCCGCGCGCGGCCACCACACTGACCACATCGCCGTCCTGCACCCCGCGTTCAGCCCGGTCAATGTCGCTGGCGAACACCCAGGGGTGGCCGGCCAGCACCCGCGCCTCCTTGGTGGGTTTCAGGTAGACCCGTCCTGCCATGTGTCCTCCTTTGTTGCTGTGGATAAGACAGAATGCACTTATACTGTTGCGTGATGATTCTCAGCTTGAAGACAGGGGACCTGAGATGGTATCAAAACCCGTGCCAGATGCCCCGCCAGGACAGGCGGGGCACCAGACCCGGCGCGATGGCGCGCAGGGGAAGGGCGTCAGCCCAGCATCCACAACCCCAGGGCCGGGTAGCGGATAAAGTACACTTCCCTGCCATCGTCCAGCAGGTTTAAGCCTGGCTGCAACCCGCCGTACTGCCCCGCTGCCTCCTCATAGTTCTGCCAGGAATAGCCCACGCCTTCCACCTCCGCGCGGCTCAGGTGCCGGGTGCAGTAGGTGACGCGGAAACGCCCTTCGCTGGAGCTAAGGATCAGGTGGGCTGCGGCGGACAGGTTGCCGCGCAGGTCGGCCTGGTCCGCCACTGCTTGCAGGATGGCATCCCGTCCCCGGTAGCCGTATTTGCGTATCAGGGCGTCCACAGCCCCGTCCTCCCCAAAGCGACGCACGCCCGGCGCCAGGATGATCAGTTCCCCGCCGTCCTGCATGGCCATGCGGGTGCGGTAGATGGCCTTGTTGCCCAGCCAGGTGGACTGGAACTCCATTTCGTCCAGCGTCACCACACAGGTCGGGATAGGGCGCTTGAGGCGCGTGATGTTCTTCTCCCTGGACAGGGCCACCGCCTGCTCAAAGGCGCGGCGTTCGCTGTTGATGAACAGCCCGTGCAGGCACACCTCCTCCGCCTGGGCGGTGGTCACGGTGAGGGCATAGCACAGGGGCAGCTTCGCCGCGAATTCTTGCGCCATGTAATCCAGCACCGCGCGCACCGGGTTGCGGTCCCGGCCCAAGATGGTCTCGATGCCGCAGACCGCGCCCAGCATGTGGGTGGCGTTGATGACGCCCGCGCCCCCGCAGCCGATGAAGATGTTCTTGCTGTGGTTGGCCATGCCGACCACCTCATGGGGCACCACCTGGCCGATGCTGATGATCAGGTCATAGGCGGGGTTGAGCACATGGCGGCTGACCTGCACCGGGATGTCATCCGCCATCAGCCCGTTTGACAGCTCTGACACCAGGCCGCCGGGCACCAGGCCCACCTGGACCACCTCGTGCCGCCAGTCGTGCACCAGCATGCGCTCAAACGGGATAACCGGGAACATCGCGCGCCAGGCCTGCTCATTCAGCGGCACATGGGTGCCCAGGGCGGGCAGGATGTCTACCTGACAGCCAGGGCTGAGCCACCTGTACAGCAGCTGGGTGATCAGCCCGGCCTTGGCGTGGGGACGGGTGGCGTCCGGCGGCACCAGCAGCACCCGGCGCAGCCCGGGCTTCAGCCCTGTCAAGGCGGCTTTGAGCGCGCCGTCCACCTGGCTGTCTGTCAGGCCGCCCGCCACCGGCGCGTACAGGGCTTGCGGGCGCAGGCCGCTCAGCTTATGCATTGTAGGTGGAGGAGGCGGTGCTGCCGCCCTTGCCCGTCCAGTTGGTGTGGAACCACTCGCCCCGGGGCCGGTCCACCCGCTCGTAGGTGTGGGCACCGAAATAGTCCCGCTGGGCCTGCAGCATGTTGGCCGACAGGCACGCGGTGCGGATGCCGTCAAAGAAGGCCAGGCCCGAGGTCAGCGCGGGGGCGGGGATGCCGTGCAGCAAGGCGGTGGCGCACACCTTGCGCCAGGCGTGCTGGGCCTGCTGCACCGCGTTTGTGAAGAAGGCGTCCAGCATCAGGTTTTCCAGCTGCGGGTTCTTGTCAAAGGCCTCCTTGATTTTGCCCAGGAAGGCGCTGCGGATGATGCAGCCGCCCCGCCACATCATGGCGATGCCGCCGTAGTTCAGGTTCCACTGGTAGGTGCCGGCGGCCGCGCGCATGAGCATGTAGCCCTGGGTATAGGACACAATCTTGGCGGCGTACAGCGCCTGGCGCAGCTGGTCGATCAGCCGGGCGCGCTCCGGCGCCCGCGCGTTTCCCTGATAGCTGAGCACCTTTGAGGCGGCCACCCGGCCTTCCTTGTCGCTGGAAAGCGCGCGGGCAAAGACTGCCTCGGTGATCAGGGTCAGCGGCACGCCTTCCTCCAGCGCGTTCTGGGCGGTCCACTTGCCGGTGCCCTTCTGCCCGGCTGCATCCAGGATGTTGTCAATGAGCGGGCTGCCGTCCTCATCCTTGACCCGCAGGATGTCCGCGGTAATCTCCACCAGGTAGCTTTCCAGCTCCCCCCGGTTCCAGTCCGCGAACACCTCCGCCATCTCGTCGGGCGTCATGCCCAGCACCTCGCGCATCATGTGGTACACCTCGCTGATGAGCTGCATGTCGCCATACTCAATGCCGTTGTGCACCATCTTCACAAAGTGCCCGGCGCCGCCCTCGCCCACCCAGTCACAGCAGGGCTGGCCATCCACCTGGGCGGCAATGGCCTGCAAAATGGGCTTGACGTGCTCCCAGGCCCCCGGGCTGCCACCGGGCATGATGCTGGGCCCCATGAGCGCCCCTTCCTCACCGCCGGAAACCCCGGTGCCGATGTACTTCAGCCCCCGGCTTTCCACATAGGCCACCCGCCTGGCGGTGTCCGGGTAGTGGCTGTTGCCGCCGTCCATGATGATGTCGCCGGTTTCCAAGTGGGGGAGCAGCAGGTTGATGAAATCATCCACCGGCTGCCCGGCTTTGACCATCAGCAGCACCTTGCGCGGCTTCTTGAGCAGCCCCACAAACTCCGCCAGCGTCCCCGCGCCCAGGATGTTCAGGCCTTTGGCGCGGCCCTCCACAAACTCCCGGACGCGGCTCACCGTGCGGTTGAACACCGCCACGGTAAAGCCCTTGCTTTCCATGTTCATCACCAGGTTTTCGCCCATCACGGCCAGGCCGATTACACCGATGTCCGCTTTGCCCACGTTTCTTCCCTCCTTGGCTGTTTATCTCAGTACGCGCGCGTTGCCGGCCCACACCGCCATCACCTGCGCCTCATCCACGGGGCTGGCATAATCCTCCAGCATGGTCACCGCCAGCGCGCCGGTGGCCCAGGCGAACTGCAGGCATTTCTCGCCCTCAAAGCCGCGCAGCAGGCTGTAGAGCAGCCCGCCCACAAAGCCGTCGCCCCCGCCGATGCGGTCCAGCACCTGGATTTCCCGCTGCGGGGCGGTGTGCCACTGGCCATCCTTGAATAGCAGCGCGCCCCAGAGGTGGCGGTTGGCGTCTATCACCTGGCGCAGCGTGGTGGCGAAGACACGGGCCCTGGGGAAGGCCTGGCGCGCCTGCTCAATCATCTGCCTGAAGGCATCCATCTGGTCGTGGATCTGCTCCCCGCCCGCTTCCGGGCCCTGGATGCCCAGCGCCAGCTGGTAGTCCTCCTCGTTACCAATCAGGATGTCGCTCAGCCCCGCGATGCGGGTGAAGGCCTCCCGCAGCGCAGCTTCCCGCCCCGTCCAGAAGGAGGCGCGATGGTTGAGGTCAAAGCTGACCTGGGTGCCGTTGGCCTGTGCCAGCTCGGCCAGCTTCACGCACAATGCCGCCGTCTGTTCCGACAGCGCCAAAAACAGGCCGGACAGGTGCATCATGCGCACGCCGTCCCGCTCAAACAGGCGCTTTAGGTCAAAATCCTCCGCCTTGAGCGCGCGCCCCGCCTCGCCCGCCCGGTCGTTGTATACCCGGGGGCCCCGCGGGCCAAAGCCGGCGTCGGCGAAGTTAATCTGGTGCCGGTAGCCCCAGGGCCCGCCCGCGTCCATCTCCGGCCCCTCAAAGCTGATGTTGCGCCGGCGCAGTTCCCCCTTGATGAAGGCGGCGATGGGGCTGTCCTTCACAAAGCCGCTCAGCGCGTGGGCGGACAGGCCCAGGGAGGCGGAGATGTTCAGGACGTTGCTCTCAGCGCTGGTGGCGGTCATGTTGTATTGCCCGCCCACCCCCACCGGCTGCCGGTCAAGGGGGCACAGGCGGATGCCCATGCTGGTGGGCGCGATCAGGTCATACTTCATCAGGTGTTGCTCTCCTTTCATACGCCGGCGTAGGCGCTGAAACCGCCGTCCACCGGGATCACCACCCCGGTCACAAAGCCGCTGGCCTGCGGGCTGACCAGGTACAGCAGGGTGCCCAGCAGCTCTTCCGGCTCGCCAAAGCGGCCCATGGGGGTGGCGCGCAGGATTTTTTCTGTGCGCGGGGTGGGCTGGCCCGCCCCGTCATACAGCATGTCGCGGTTCTGGTTGGTCACGAAGAAACCTGGGGCGATGGCATTCACCCGCAACCCGGCCGGCGCGAAATAGGTGGCCAGCCACTGGGTCAGGTTCTGCAGCGCCGCCTTGGCGCCAGAGTAGGCGGGGATCTTGGTCAGGGGCCGGTAGGCGCTCATGGAGGAGATGTTGACAACGCAGGCGCCGGGCTGGCCAATCAGGTCCCGGGCAAACACCTGCGTGGCCAGCAGCGCGCCGTGGAAGTTCAGGTCAAAAACCTGGCGCAGGCCCCGGGCATCCAGCTCAAAGAAGTCCTTCACGCCTTCCGTCGCCAGGTAGTGCTCATCCTCCGTGGTGGCCATGGGGCTGTTGCCGCCCGCGCCATTGATGAGGATGCTGGGTGGGCCAAAGCGCGCCAGCACCTGCTGGCGGGCCGCCTGCAGGGAGGTCTGGTCGGTCACATCCGCCTGGAAGAAGGCGGCGTCGCCCTCAACCTGCGCCAGCACCGCCCGGGCGCTCTCCTCCCGCCGGGTCAGGATGGCCACCTTGGCGCCGCAGGCGGACAGCGCCTTGGCAAACTCCGCGCCCAGCACGCCGCTGCCCCCGGTCACCACCGCGGTCTGACCGGCAAGGTCCGGTAAAATTGGTAAGTTCACCCATGCCTCCATTGTTGTCCTTGCCCCCACTATACCACGGCTGGAGGGGGCTGCTCAATTGCCTGGGGCGGCTCCTCCATTGCCCGGGGCGGCGCGCCAAGCAGCGGGTAGGCCAGCGCCGCGGACAGCAGCGAGACGCCGGCCATCACAAAGAAGGCGGTTTTCATGCCGGCGTTGTCAATCATCAGGCCCATCAGGATGGGGCCCAACGTCATGCCGATGCCATACACCGCCTGGTACACGCCCATGGCCACCGCGCGCAGGTGCTGGGGGATGTCCCGCACGCTCTGCCCGATCAGCACCGCGAAGGTGAGGGAGCTGGCAAAGCCGCCCAGAATCTGGATGAGGTAGAGCTGCCACAGGCTGGTGGCCAGCGGCACCAGCAGGCAGTAGAAGGCGGCCACCACAAAGCCGGCGATGACCAGCGCCCGGCCGGACATGATCCTCAGCAGCCGGGTGGTCACCAGCAGGTTCATCACAAGCGTGGGCACCAGCAGCGCGATGTTCAGCCAGGTCAGCCTGGCGTCCTGTGCGCCCAGCGCCTTGGCCGCGTTGACCGTGAAGCCGGTGTAGGTGCTGAAGGCCAGGACTTGGGTGAGGATGCCCATGATGGAACAGGCCATCAGGTACCTGTCCCGGGACACCTGCAGCAGCACCTGCCAGCTGATGCCCTGGCGCTCATGCGGGCGCTCCTTGAGGCCCAGGCTCATGACCAGGCCGATGCCGCCGCACAGCGCGCTGAACCAGAAGGAGGCGACCAGCCCCATCAGCGGCACAATCAGGATGATCAGGAAAAAGCCGGCCAGCCGCCCGCCCATGTTGGCGGTGTTCAGGTGGGAGATGCGCCTGGGGCCTTCGCTGTGGGCAAAATAGCTGCTGTACAGGACAGTGAAGCTCACCCAGGAGGCGGATGCCACCCCGGCCAGCCCCCGGGAGAGCAGGAAGCCGCCCGGGGTATAGAACAGCACAAAGCCCAGGCCGGCCAGCATGGTCAGCAGGCTGCCCGCCACCACAAAGGGTTTCTGGCGCCCGGCACGGTCCGCCAGGATCCCCAGGGGGATGCGCAGCACCATCTGGGTAAACCCGTAGGCGCCGGAGACCAGGCCCATGAAGGCGGCGTTCATGCCCATGCGGGAGAGCTCCGGGTTGATGAACTGGGTGTAGCTGTACTGGGCGCTCCAGAACAGCGCGGTCACCATAAACAACAGCCTGGCCGAGCGGCCGGGCTCCTCTTTGCGTGACATGATCTGCCTCCTTGTATGCGGCGCCTTGGGCGCCAAACAGGCCCATCATAGCAAAACCTGGCGCGGCGTCAACAGACCGGGCGCCAGGTCAGGGGCTTTTTCGGTTTAAATGCTGTCCAAAAAACGCCGGGCGTTGTTCAGGCTGACCGCGCTGGCGTAGGCAGGTTCCTCCATGCCCTCAAACTCAATGGCGATGTCACCGCGAAAGCCTGCGTCCTTCAGCGCCTTCATGGCCGCGGGCACATCCAGGTCGCCCTGGCCCAGGATGGCGCCGCGCAGGTACTTTCCCCCCCGGGAGCGGAACCACTGCCCTGCGCAGTCAAACTGGGAGGCATCGCCCGGGTCCCGGGTACGCACATAGAAATCCTTCAGGTGCACCATCTGGCAGCGGTGTGCCAGGCGCACCACGGCAGCGGTGGAGTCCTCATCAACGCAGACGATGTTGCCGGTATCCAGCAGCAGGCCGTAGTTGTCCGTGTCCACCGCGTCCAGCAGCCGCTCCACCCGGTCACAACCGTTCACGAAAAAGCCGTGGTTCTCAAGCAGGGACATCACACCCCGGCGCTTGCCATGCAGGGAAATCCGGGTGGCGGCCTGGGCCATCTGGGGCAGCAGGCGCTCAAAATCAGCCTGGGTGCTGTTTTCCAGCGGGCGGCGGAAGGCGCTGATGTCATGGCGCATGCGGGTCAGGCCCAGCTCGGCCGCGATGTCCACCTCGTGGCAGACCCGGGCCACCTCCTTCTCCTGCGCCTCACCTTCCTTGAGCAGGTCAGCCAGCACCGAGTAGTTCACCAGCTCAAGCCCCGCGTCCCGGGCCCGCTGGCGCACCTGCCTGATGTAGCCGGTGTCGATTTTGCCGCTGTCCGGGTCATCAAACCGGAAGGCGAAGGGCACCAGCTCCATCACCTCTGCGCCCTGGGCAGCCACCCAATCAATGGCCTCAAGCAGGCTCATGCGCCCGGACCTGATCAGGCTGTCCAGCGAGTACGAGCTCAGACCTATCCTCATGCATCCAACTCCTTTTCGGGTTTCTTGGCCCCAGTATACAGGCTGGGCCGGGAAAAACCAAAAAATCTGCGCCTTGACTATCCGGATTGATTGTGTTAGAAAATAAACGACAGTACATTGACATGATTTTAGTGGCTACAAGCCACGCAAGGAAGGTGCCAGTTGGACAAACCAAGGGCTGTAGTTCACGTGAGTCCCCGCAAGAAAACCTTTTTTGCGCGCCTGATGGAGCAGTGGCCCCTGCAGGTGATCGCGCTGATGGGGGCAGCCTGGCTGATCATTTTCTCCTACGTGCCCCTGCCGGGCATATACATCGCGTTTTCAAACTACAAGGTCACCGAGGGCGTGTTTGCCGGGGCCTTTGTGGGGCTGAAGCATTTTTCAGAGTTCCTCACGGACAAGAACCTGCCAAACGTGCTGATCAACACCCTGGCCATCTCCGGGCTCAACCTGAGCATCGGCTTTGTGGTGCCCATCATCTTCGCGCTGCTGCTCAACGAGCTCAAGAACCTGCGCTACAAGCGCATGGTGCAGACCATCTCCTACCTGCCCCACTTCCTCTCCTGGGTGGTGCTGGGCGGCTTTCTGATCTCCTGGACCTCGGAGTACGGCCTCATCAACCAGATCCTGTTTCAGCTCAAGCTGATCAAGACACCTACTTATTTATTGAGTGACGAAAACTACTTCTGGGGCGTGGCCCTGTTCTCCCACCTGTGGAAGGAGACCGGCTGGAACGCCATCCTGTTTATCGCCGCCATCGCCGGGGTCAACCCCGAACTGTATGAGTCCGCCACCCTGGATGGCGCCAACCGCTTCCAGAAGGCGCGCTATATCACGGTGCCTGGCATCGCGCCCACCATCGCCATCCTGTTCATCCTGCAGTCCGCCTACATCCTCAGCTCCAACTTCGACCAGATCTACGTGCTGCGCAACACCCTCAACGCCAACCGAAGCACAGTGCTGGACATCTACACCTACCGCATCGGCATCCAGCTGGGGCGCTTCTCCTACTCCACCGCCGTGGGGCTGACCAAGTCCGTGGTGTCGCTGATCCTGCTGCTCATCACCAACAAGGTGTCCGAGCGCGCGACCGGCTCCACCTTCCTCAGGTGACCAACATGAGAAAAAAACGCATCCGCCTCAACAATGAAACCCCTTTTGACATCATCAACGTGGTGTTCATGCTGCTGCTGATGTTGCTCATCCTCTACCCGCTGTGGTATGTGCTGATCATCTCCTTCAACGAGGGGCGGGACGCCGCGCGCGGCGGCATCTATTTCTGGCCGCGCATGTTTTCCACCGCCAACTACCTGGCTGTCTTCAAGAACGGCAAGATCCTGCAGGGCTTCTTCATCTCCGGCTCCCGCGCCATCATCGGCACCTTCGCGGCGGTCAGCTTCACCGGCATGGTGGGCTACGCGCTGGGACACAGCCACCTGATGGGCCGGCGCTTCTACATGACCCTGGGCATCATCACCATGTTCTTTTCCGGCGGGCTCATTCCCTACTACATGCTCATCCGCAACCTGGGCCTGCGCAACACCTTCTGGGTCTACATCATCCCGGCCATGTTCAATTTCTACAACATGCTCATCATGATGACCTTCTTCAGGTCCCTGCCCAAGGAGATGTCCGAGTCCGCCCAGATAGACGGCGCGGGGTACATCGGCATCTTCTTCCGCATCGTGCTGCCGCTGTCCATGCCCATCATCGCCACCATGGCGCTGTTCAACGGGGTCTACCACTGGAACGATTATTTTGTGGCCGTGCTCTATATCGATTCGGAGAAGCTGCTGCCCATCCAGACCATCCTGTTCAAGATTGTGGCAGAGTCCTCCGCCGCCAACATGCTCACCCAGATCAACCTGCCCGATGTGGTGGCCCAGCGGCAGATTACCTCCGAATCCGTCAAGATGGCCACCATGGTCATCACCACCGCGCCCATCGTCATGGTCTATCCCTTCCTGCAGAAATACTTTGTCAAAGGCATCATGATCGGCTCTATCAAGGGGTGAACCCTTGATGTAAAATATTGGAGGTACGCACATGAAAAGATTCCTGGCCATGCTGGCAGCCTTGATCATGCTGCTGGCTGTCACAGCCCCTGCCCTGGCGGAGTCGGAGCAGGGCGACTGGCAGACGGACACCTCTCCCTATGACCTGACAGTCTACGTCAACCTGTCCTGGTTCACCAATTCCTGGGACACCTCCATTGAAACCCGCAGCGACTGGCTGGTCACCCATGAGACCGGGGTCAACGTGGAGTTCATCACCCCCACCGGCAGCGAGTCCGAGCGCATGTACACCATGCTGGCTTCCGGGGAGCTGCCCGACATCATCATGGCCAACGTGTATGACACGGGCCTGCAGGAGTACATTGACGCGGGCAAGTTCCTGCCGCTCAACGAGCTGGCGGACAAGTATGACAAGTCCTTCTATGACATCGTGTCCCCCAGCCTGATCAGCTGGAACAGCTATGATGACGGCAACATCTATGCCTACCCCAATTTTGCCAGCTCCTTTGAGAACGTCAACGCCATGGTGAAGGCCAACGACACCGCCGCCCTGGGCAACTATGTGGGTGACCGGGTTGTGTCCGTGCGCAAGGACATCTACGAGGCCATCGGCTCCCCGGACATGACCACGCCCGAGGGCTTTATCCATGCGCTGGAGCTGGCCAAGGAGCAGTTCCCCCTGGTGGATGGCGTGCCCATCTCCCTGGTGGGCTTCCAGCCCTTTGGCGACACGGGCAACGACGCGCTGTACTCCTACATCCAGCAGATGGCCGGCATTGACCGCTACAACGAGGATGGCAGCCTGCACGACCTGCTGACGGACCCCGAGTACCTGCGCTGGCTGAAGGTGTTCCGCGAAGCCTATGAAAAGGGCCTGATCTCCCGCGACGTCTTTGTGGACCAGCGCGCCCAGATTGACGAGAAGCTCAAGGCGGGCCGCTACTTTGTCAGCTTCGCTGGCAAAGCGGACATCAACGGCTCCAACAACTACCTCTACACTGACATGGGCGGCAAGGAGACCGGCATCTATTACATCCCGGTGGACGCCATGCGCAATTCTGCCGGCGAGCCGCCGGAGGTCATGAGCAAGGTGCTGCTCAACGGCTGGATGAACACCTACATCACCACCTCCTGCAAGGACCCGGCCCGTGCCTTCCGCTTCCTCAACTACATCATGGGCGAGCGCGGCCAGCACGCCATCTACTATGGCGTGGAGGGCGTCACCTGGGATTACAACGAGGAGGGCGTGGAGGAGTTCAAGCCCTTCATGACCGACGGCAGCGTCTCCGGCGATGACCTGGCCCGGGACTACAACGTCTACGGCAACAACTGGGCCTGGTGGAACACCGACATCATCAACGTGTTCGCCGCCAAGGTGGACGCGCCCTTCACCCCCAATGACAACTACATCGCCTGGTCCATCCCCTACATGGTGCACTACCCCGAGCTGACCGACCTGTCCATGCCCGCGGACTCCGAGGAGCACCTCATTGAGACCAACATCGGGCTGGAGTGGGGCACCACGCTGTCCAAGATGATCACCGCGCCCAGCGAGGAGGAGTTTGACAGGCTTCACCAGGAGTTTGTCGCCCGCCGCGCGGAGCTGGGCTATGACAAGCTGTACGCCGCCCAGAACGCGCTGGCGGCAAAGAACAAGGCCAAGCTGGATCCCTACCGCTAAACCACCCCCGCGGGGGGCGGCATGCCGCCCCCTGCTTTTTTCATATATGACGGCGCCAGTCAGGCCTGCCCAGGAGGGCAGAGGCCCACATGGCGCCGGCAACCACGCGGGTGCCTGTGGGTGATGGCCGTGCCAAAACACAGGGCGTGGAAATATGAGTTTGGGCATAACCATTTATCATAAAACATGGAGGACCACACATGAACAGATTCCTGGCAATGCTGGCAGCCCTGATGCTGCTGCTGGCGGTCACAGCCCCGGCCCTGGCGGAGTCCGAGCAGGGCGACTGGCAGACAGACACCTCTCCCCACAACCTGACCGTCTATGTCAACCTGTCCTGGTTTACCAACACCTGGGACACCTCGGTGGAGACCCGGAGCGACGCGCTGATCACCAAGGAGACAGGCGTCAACGTGGAGTTCATCACCCCCACCGGCAGCGAGTCCGAGCGCATGTACACCATGCTGGCCTCCGGCGACCTGCCGGACATCATCCTGGCCAATGTCTATGATGCGGGCATGCAGGAGATGATTGATGCGGGTTATTGTGTGCCGCTCAACGAGCTGGCGGACAAGTATGACAAATCCTTCTATGACATCGTCGCGCCCAGTCTGGTGAGCTATAACTCCGATGACGAAGGCAATATCTATGCCTACCCCAATTTCGCCAGCTCCATGGAAAACGTCAACGCCATGATGGCAGCGAATGACATCGCCGCGCTTGGCAATTATGTAGGCGACCGCGTCATTTCTGTGCGCAAGGACATCTATGAGGCCATTGGCTCCCCTGACATGACCACGCCAGAAGGCTTTATCAAGGCGCTGGAGATGGCCAAGGAGCAGTTCCCCCTGGTGGACGGTGTGCCCATCAGCCTGGTGGGCTTCCAGCCCTTTGGGGACAGCGGCACCGACGCGCTCTGGACCTATGTGCAGCAAATGGCGGGCATCCCCTTCTACAATGAGGATGGCAGCCTGCATGATCTGGTCACTGATCCGGAGTACATCCGCTGGCTGAAATGCTTCCGGGAAGCTTTTGAGAAGAACTTGATTTCCCGCGATGTCTTTTCCGATCAGCGCGCCCAGATTGATGAAAAACTGAAGGCTGGCCGCTATTTTGTCAGCTTCGCCGGCAAGTCCGACATCTCTGCCAGCAACACCTACCTCTTCCAGGACATGGGCGGCAAGGAGACCGGGATCTACTATATGCCTGTGGATGCCCTCAAGAACTCAAACCAGGGCCCGTCCACCGTCATGAGCAAGCTGCTCATCAATGGCTGGATGAACTCGTACATCACCACGTCATGCAAGGATCCGGCCCGTGCCTTCCGTTTCCTGAACTACATGATGGGTGAACGCGGGCAGCATGCGATCTGGTACGGCATAGAAGGCGTCACCTGGGATTACAACCAGGATGGCATTGAAGAATTGAAGCCTTTCCTGACGGACGGCAGCGTATCCGCCGAAGACCTGGCGCGCAACTATAATGTTTATGGCAACAACTGGACTTGGTTCAACACAGACATCATCAATGTTTTCACGGGGAAAATTGAAGTGCCGTTTACCCCGCAGCAGCTCTATGTTGATTGGTCCATCCCTTACATGGTGCATTATCCGGAGCTTACCGACCTGTCCCTGCCCGCTGATTCACCGGAATTCCTGATTGACAACAACATTGGGTTGGAATGGGGGATTACCCTGACCAAATTGATTACCGCGCCGGATGAAGCTGAGTTTGACCAGGTTCTTGCTGATTTCCTGGCACGGCGGGATGAGTTGGGCTATGCGCAGATGATGGAAGCCCGCAACGCCTTGGTGCAGAAAAACAAGGCCAAGCTGGACCCCTACCGCTAAACCATATCACAGGGGGCGGCATGCCGCCCCCGCTGTTCCCAAGCATGACGGCGCCAGTCAAGCCTGCCAGGATGGCACAGGCCCACATGGCGCCTGCCACCACGCGGGTGCCTGTGTGATGGCCATGCCAAAATACAGGGCGTGGAACTATATATTTGGACATAACCATATATTATAAGACATGGAGGACCACACATGAACAGATTCCTGGCAATGCTGGCAGCCTTGATCATGCTGCTGGCGGTCACCGCCCCGGCCCTGGCGGAGTCAGAGCAGGGCGACTGGCAGACGGACACCTCTCCCTATGACCTGACGGTCTACGTCAACCTGTCCTGGTTCACCAATTCCTGGGACACCTCCATTGAAACCCGCAGCGACTGGCTGGTCACCCATGAGACCGGGGTCAACGTGGAGTTCATCACCCCCACCGGCAGCGAGTCCGAGCGCATGTACACCATGCTGGCTTCCGGGGAGCTGCCCGACATCATCATGGCCAACGTGTATGACACGGGCCTGCAGGAGTACATTGACGCGGGCAAGTTCCTGCCGCTCAACGAGCTGGCGGACAAGTATGACAAGTCCTTCTATGACATCGTGTCCCCCAGCCTGATCAGCTGGAACAGCTATGATGACGGCAACATCTATGCCTACCCCAATTTTGCCAGCTCCTTTGAGAACGTCAACGCCATGGTGAAGGCCAACGACACCGCCGCCCTGGGCAACTATGTGGGTGACCGGGTTGTGTCCGTGCGCAAGGACATCTACGAGGCCATCGGCTCCCCGGACATGACCACGCCCGAGGGCTTTATCCATGCGCTGGAGCTGGCCAAGGAGCAGTTCCCCCTGGTGGATGGCGTGCCCATCTCCCTGGTGGGCTTCCAGCCCTTTGGCGACACGGGCAACGACGCGCTGTACTCCTACATCCAGCAGATGGCCGGCATTGACCGCTACAACGAGGATGGCAGCCTGCACGACCTGCTGACGGACCCCGAGTACCTGCGCTGGCTGAAGATGTTCCGCGAAGCCTTTGAGAAAGGCCTGATTTCCCGGGATGTGTTCGTGGACCAACAGGCGCAGATTGATGAGAAGTTCAGGGCGGGGCGCTACTTTGTCAGCTTCGCCGGCAAGGCGGTGACCCTGGCCAACAACTACCTCTATATTGACAGGGGCGGCAAGGATACCGGCATCTATTACATCCCGGTGGACGCCATGCGCAATTCTGCCGGCGGCCCGCCCAAGATCATGAGCAAGGTGCTGCTCAATGGCTGGATGAACACCTACATCACCACCTCCTGCAAGGACCCGGCCCGTGCCTTCCGCTTCCTCAACTACATCATGGGCGAGCGCGGCCAGCACGCCATCTACTATGGCGTGGAGGGTGTCACCTGGGACTACAACGAGGAGGGCGTGGAGGAGTTCAAGCCCTTCATGACCGACGGCAGCGTGTCCGCCGAGGACCTTGTGCGCGACTACAATGTCTACGGCAACAACTGGGCCTGGTGGAACACCGACATCACCAACGTGTTCGCCGCCAAGGTCAAGGCCCCCTACACCCCGCTTGATGACTACATCGCCTGGTCCATCCCCTACATGGTGCACTATCCGGAATTGACCGACCTGTCCATGCCCGCGGACTCCGAGGAATACCTCATTGAGACCAACATCGGGCTGGAGTGGGGCACCGCGCTGTCCAAGATGATCACCGCGCCCAGCGAGGAAGAGTTTGACAGGATCCACCAGGAGTTTGTCGCCCGCCGCGCGGAGCTGGGCTATGACAAGCTGTACGCCGCCCAGAACGCGCTGGCGGCCAAGAACAAGGCCAAGCTGGACCCTTATCGCTAAACCACCCCCGCGGGGGGCGGCATGCCGCCCCCCGCGGTGTTCATGTATTGACAGCGGCAGACGAATTTTTGGAGGAAGGCATGAGCGCAATCCGCGTGCAGACAGATCAGGTTCTCTCTCAGTTTTCTGGCCGCCCCTTTGGCATCAACATCAACTATTTGCGGGATCACGACAGCAACCGCCCGCAGGCGCGGCCCCTGGCCGAGGCGGTGCTGGAGATGGGGGCTGGCCACCTGCGCTACCCCGGCGGGGAGAAATCCGACTGGGTGCTGTTTGAGCATGGCAAGCCCCATCCCTTGGAGAAGTACGAGGGATACGCCCGCGGCCATACCCTGATGGACCTGGACGATTTCATCGCCCTGTGCCGTCAGACCGGGGCCCAGCCCCATGTGGTGGTGGCCTACGACAGCCAGGAGCGCACCGGCGTCAGCGAGGACGCCTACCTGGCAAACGCCCTGGGCATGCTGCGCCACGCCAACCTGGACAAGGGCTATGGGGTGGTATTCTGGGAGATTGGCAACGAGAACTGGCACAACCAGACCGCCACCCCGCAGGAGATGGCGCGCGTCATCCGGCGTTTTTCCCGCGCCATGAAGGCGCTGGACCCCGGCATCAAAATCTGTGTCAGCGGCCAGCGGGATGACTGGTGGCAGGCCTTTTTGCCCCTGGTGGAACAGGACATCGACTGCCTGGTGGTCAGCCAGTATTCCTGCATGGACTGGGGCAGCTATGATTATTTTGTGAAGCATGACAAGGTCGACCTGGTCGCAGGCGCGCGGGCTGCCATCGGCCACCTGCACAAGCTGCTGCCCGGGCGCAGGGATCAGGTTCAGCTCATCATCGCGGAGCTCAACTCCAAGGACTACGCTGACCTGTTTAATCGCCCGCACTGGGCGGATGACAACAACCTGGGCCATGCCCTGGTCACCTTCTGCATCTTTGCCCAAATGCTGGAGTTGCCGGAGGTGGCCTACGGGCTGCTGTGGAACACCCGCTGGATGGACCAGCAGGAGGACAGCCGCCGCATCTGGTATGGCCTGGGAAGCCGGAACCAGCTGCTGCCCTCCAGCCAGCCCATCATGCTGCTGAGCCGTTTCTTGAAGGACAGCATGCTGGCCTGTGAGGCGCTTCCGGGCCTGATGGCTTTTGTCTCAGCGGGCAAGGACGGTGCGGCGCTCAACCTTTTTGTGGTCAACAAGGGCTTGTCAGCCGTTCCATGCCCGCCAATCAGCCTGGAGGGCGGGCAGTTTGATCTGGAAGCGGCCTGGGTCTATACCGGCTCCGGGCCGGATGACCTGCACCCGGCCCTGTCCAGGCTGCCGGATGACCAAAGGGGGACACTGGCGGCCTGCAGCCTGACGATTTATGAGTACAGGAGAAAATAAATGAAGAAACTGCCCTTGAACCACGGCTGGAGCTTCACCTTTGGCGAACCTGAACGGGTCGTTCAAAGCCCTGTTGTGCCGGTGGATCTGCCCCATGACTACATCGTGGGCCTGCCTCGCCGCGCGGACAGCCCCGGCCGCAGCGGCAATGGATATTTTGACGCAGGCCGCGGCGTGTACACCAAAACCCTCACCCTGACAGCGGACCAGGCCGGGGGAGCGGTCTACCTGATGATTGACGGCGTCTACATGAACGCCGAGGTCTACCTGGACCGCGACCAGCTGGCCATGCACCCCTACGGCTACACCCCCTTCCTGGTGGACCTGAGCGGGCGGGTGAAGGCGGATGCTGAGCACACCCTCACCATCATCACCCAGGCCCGCCAGCCGGCCACCCGGTGGTATTCCGGCGGCGGGATCTTCCGTGAGGTCAACCTGCTGTCAGGACCTAAGGAGCACATCCTGCCCTGGCAGGTCTTCGCCTGGACAGTGCGCGCCAATCAGGACCAGGCACAGGTCAACGTGCGCCTGGATGGGGGGCATGGGGGCGCCAGGCTGCGCTTGCTGGATGACAGGGGCCAGGAGGTCCTGGGGCTGAACCAGCCTGATGGCCAGGACCTGTTTGAGCTGCTGCTGCAAAAGCCCCGCCTGTGGGATGTGGATGACCCCTACCTGTACACGCTGGAGCTGTCGCTGCCCTCTGGGGATGTGCACACCCAGCCCCTGGGCGTGCGCCAGATTGAGCTGGATGCCAAAGAGGGCTTCCGCCTCAACGGCAAGGCGATGAAGCTCAAGGGCGGCTGCCTGCACCATGACAACGGGCCGCTGGGCGCGGCCAGCTTCCCCGCGGCGGAGGAGCGCCGGGTGCGCCTGCTGAAAGAGGTGGGCTACAACGCGCTGCGCTCAAGCCACAACCCGCCTTCCCAGGCACTGCTTGACGCCTGTGACAGGCTGGGCATGCTGATGATGACTGAGTCCTTTGACGCCTGGGCGGAGGGCAAGGTGCCGCTGGACTACCACCTCTATTTCCATGACTGGTGGCAGCGGGACACCACCGCCATGGTGCTGTCCGCCCGCAACCATCCCTGCGTCTTCTCCTACTCCATCGGCAATGAAATCCCCGAGCGCGATGGCCATGGGGACGGCCCGGCCTGGGCGCGCAAACAGGCGCAGCTGGTGCGTTCCCTGGACCCCACCCGCCCCATCAACTCCGCCCTCAATGGCTTCAACGACCCGAAGGAGTACGCCCCCTTCCTGCCCACCATTGGCGATGGCTTTGTGCGCAAAGCCCGCACCCTCATGAAGGCGGACTACTTTGGTGAGCACAGCCAGCCCTTCATCAATGAGCTGGACTTCGCCGGCTACAACTACCTCTGGACCCGCTACGCCCATGACAGAGAACACTTCCCCAACCGGGTCATCATGGGCACGGAAACCCTGGCCTCCTGCACCTGGGAAACCTGGCAGGCCACGCTGGACAACCCCAACGTGGCAGGGGATTTCATCTGGACCTGCTGGGATTATCTGGGGGAAGCCGGCATCGGGCGCGTGATGCGCCCCCAGGACACGGACAAGAATTTTGGCGCGCCCCACCCCTGGCACCAGGCCTGGTGCGGGGATTTTGACATCTGCGGCTTCCGCCGTCCCCAGTCCTACTATCGGGAAATCATGTGGGGCAGGAAGGATGGCCTGAGCATCTTCACCCTTCATCCCCGCTTCCAGGGCCAGGCCTGGGGCGGCTATGGCTGGGAATGGCTGGATGTGAACCCCACCTGGAACTATGAAGAGGAATGGGTGGGCAAGCCCATCACCGTGGAAGCCTACGCGGACGCGGAGGAGGTGGAGTTCCTCATCAATGGCGTCCATGCGGCCCGGGTAGCGGTGGACAAGCTCAGGGCCCGCGCCGACCTCACCTACCAGCCCGGCGTGCTGGAGGCCGTGGCCTACCGCGCGGGGCAGCCCTACACCCGCTCCCGGCTGGAAACCGCGGGCCCGCCTGCGTCCATCCGCCTGATGGCGGACCGGGCGGTTCTCCGGGCGGATGGCCTGGACCTGGCCTATGTCAGCATTGAGGTGCTGGACCAGGAAGGCAGGCTGGTGCCCGATGCTGACCTGCTGGTGCAGTGCGCTGTCTCCGGCGCGGGCAGCCTGGCCGCCCTGGGCAGCGGCAACCCACAAAGCGACGAGGTCTATGGCCTGCCTTACCGCAACACCTTTATGGGCCGCGCGCTGGCCATCCTGCGCGCGGGGCAGGATGCTGGCGAATTGGTGCTCACCGTGAGCGCCCAGGGCCTGGCCGCGCAACAACTGACCCTCAAGGTGCAATGAAAGGAGCTCACATGATACACCAGATCAAACCGGAAGCCTTTGAACAATTCATCAGCCAGCGCGCCTTCAAGCCGGGGGATACCCTGCAGCTTGAGGCCGGCGGCGTCTACCCGGGCTTTCGCCTGGAGGAGGTGCGCGGCCTTGACATCACCGCGCCTGCGGAAGGCGCCCTGATCCAGGGGGGAGAAGGCCACGGCCTGGTGCTGGAAGGCTGTGAGGACATCACCGTCAGCAACCTGCGCTTTGTTGGGGCCGGGCGCAAGTACCACAACCGCCAGGGTGTAGGCCTGCTGGTGCTGGGCGGCCGTGGCATCACTGTGCAGGACTGCACGGCCAGCGGCTTCCAGCGCGGCGGTTTTGAGGCCAGGGGGGTCAGCCAGCTGCGCTTTGAACGCCTCAAGGCCCATGACAACGGTTATGCCGGCATCCACGTCACCCAGGGCGAGCAGGGCGGCTGGTCCCAGGATGTCACCATCACCCACTGCAGCGCCGTCAACAACCCGGGCGATCCCCAGGTGACCGCCAACCATTCCGGCAACGGCATCGTGCTGTACTACACCCAGGATGCCCTGGTGGAGTACTGCGATGCCTCCTACAACGGCTGGGACATGAACAACAGCCGCTTCAACGGCCCGGTGGGCATCTGGTGCGCCAATACCCATCGCGCGGTCTTCCGTTACTGCCTCTCCCATGACAACCGCACCCAGTGGTCCAAGACCGATGGCGGCGGCTTTGACTTTGACGGCGGCACACGCGACTGCCTGATTGAGTACTGCTATTCCTACGACAACGCCGGCGCGGGCTACATGTTCTGCCAGTATGTCAACGCAGCCGAGCTGTCCGGCAACACCATCCGCTACAGCACCTCCTTCAACGATGGCAGCGCCTATCACAAATCCGCCCTCTATCTGTATGATTGCGGCAGCCAATCCCTGGCTGAAGGTGGCCAGTTCTACCGCAACCTGCTCTACAATTCCGACGGGCGTGACCTGGTGCGTGGCCACATTGATGCCACCTTCATCCGCGAGAACCTGATGCTGCTCTCCGGCGAGGGCAAGTTTTTCCGCCATGAGACGGACGATGACAACCTGCAATACCGCGGGCCCGAGCGCCAGCAGTGGGGCAAGGTGGTCTACGAGAACAACCGCGAGGTGCACCTGGAAGGGCAGCATGTGGAATCCTCCCTGCGCCAGCTGGCGGATTACCCGCGCATCCAGTCCGCGCAGGAGCTGCCCGCCTATTTTGAGCAGCTGGGGCTGGAGGACCTGGAACTGGGCTGAGCGCCCATGCAACCGGACAACCTCCGGTGATTTCAGCCGCCCGGGCGCGCAGGCTCCCGGGCGGTTTTGCTTTGTTGACCCTGTCTGCGCATCGTGCTACCATCGGTGCCATTGACACAGAAGGCGAGGACAGACCTTGAACGCACACACCACCTCCTACCGGGCCTGGGACAGCCGCGGCAACACCAGGCACATGCTGCTGGCGGCCCTGATGATGGCGCTGATTGCCGTGTTCTCACAGCTGGCCATCCCCATGCCCTTGGTGCCTATCAACCTGGCGCTGCTGGCTGTCTACCTCACCGGCTTCATCCTGCCCAGGCGCTGGGCGCTGATCGCGATTGGCGCCTACCTGTTCATGGGCGCCCTGGGCCTGCCGGTGTTTTCGGGCCTGCGCGGAGGGCCCACCGCCCTGTTTGGGCCCACCGGCGGCTACCTGCTGGGCTATTTCCTGGCCACCGCGGTCATCGCGCTGCTGGCCCACCGCGCCGACAGCCTGGTCAAGCGCTTCCTGCTGTGCCTGCTGGCGCTGCTGGCCTGCTATGTGCCCGGCACCCTGTGGCTGGCCCTGCTCACCGGGCGCACCATCCCCCAGGTGCTGCCTCTGGCGGTGTACCCCTTTATCCCCGGGGACTTGGTCAAGTGCGCGCTGGCGGCGCTGCTGGCCCCGCGCCTGAGCGGCCTGGCCGGCTGAGCCGTTTGTTTCCTTCATTGCCTGCCGGGTAGATAATCTGCATATAGCCCCCATTTTTGGGGCGATGAACATGGCAGGAAGAAGGCGGTTTGGTGTTCACCATCTATACCATCGGGCACTCCACCAGGCCCATTGATGACTTTGTGGCGCTGCTTCAGGCGTTTGACATCAGCACCCTGGTTGACATCCGCTCCATCCCGCGCTCCCGGCACAACCCCCAATATGAGCAGGATGCGCTGGCAGCCTCGCTGAAGGACGCGGGCATTGCCTATGTGCACCTCAAGGCGCTGGGTGGGCTGCGGCCCAGGACGGACAGCGGGCTCAACTCCGCCTGGCGCAACGCCTCCTTCCGCAATTACGCCGATTATATGCAGACACCGGGCTTTTTCCAGGGCCTGGAGGAGCTGATTCACCTGGCCCAGGCCGCCCCCACCGCCATCATGTGCGCGGAGGCAGTGCCCTGGCGCTGCCACCGCTCCCTGGTGGGGGACGCGCTGCTGGCCCGCGGCGTGCGGGTGGTGGATATCCTGGGCCCTGGCAAGTCGGCGGACCACCAGTTTACCTCCTTTGCCCGGGTCCAGGGTGAAGAGGTGACCTACCCCGGGACGGAGGCGCAGGATGGCTGACAGCATCAACCAGGTGCGTGAGGACATCAGGCGCCATCCAACAAACCAGGTTTATGCCCAAAAGGGCTGGCAACCCCTGTTTGAGGCGGGGGAGCAGGCCCGCGTGATCATCATCGGCCAGGCGCCCGGCATCAAGGCGCAGCAGGCCGGGCTGGCCTGGGGGGATGCCAGCGGGCAGCGGCTGATGCAATGGCTGGGCATCACGGAAGAGGTGTTCCGGGATGTCAACCAGGTGGCCCTGATCCCCATGGATTTTTACTATCCGGGCAGGGGCAAGTCGGGTGATTTGCCCCCGCGCCGGGATTTTGCCCCGCTGTGGCACCCAAGGCTGTTGGCCCTGATGCCCAGGGCCACCCTCAAGGTCTTGATTGGCACCTACGCCCAGGGGTATTATTTGGGCAAGGATCGTCAGCGCAACCTGACTGAGACCGTGCGCGCCTACCAGGACTACCTGCCCGGCTGCTTCCCGCTGGTGCACCCCTCGCCGCTCAACTTCCGCTGGCAGATGAAAAACCCCTGGTTTGAGGCACAGGTGCTGCCCGCCCTGCAGGAGCGGGTGCGGCAGGCGCTGTCAGCCTGAAGGCATGATTTGCTCCTGGAGGAGGATAGGTGGACCTGAACCTGCTGCGTTCCCTGCTGAAGTACCCCGCGCCTGTCCAGTATCTGGACCAGGTGCCTTCCACCAACACCCACCTGCTCACGCTTGCCCGGGAGGGTGCGCCGGCTGGCACCGCGGTGCTGGCCGGGCAGCAAAGCGCGGGCAAAGGTCTGCGGGGGCGCTCCTTTTTTTCGCCTTCAGGTGGGCTGTACCTGAGCTTGCTGGTGGAAAGCCAGGGTGCCTCGCCCGGGCAGCTCACCACCCTGGCGGCGGTGGTCGCGGCCCAAAGCCTGGAAGCCCTCAGTGGCCTTGCCATCCAGATCAAGTGGGTGAATGACCTGATGCTGCGGGGCAGGAAACTGGGCGGCATCCTGTGTGAGGGTGTCATCCGGGGGGGCAGGCTCCACCAGACGGTCATCGGCATCGGCCTGAACCTGGGCGGGGCGGCCTTCCCCCAGGAGCTGGCGGCAAGCGCCATCAGCCTGACAGAATACAAACAGCCGCTCACCCTGGAGCGGCTGGCAGCAAGCCTGATCAACGGAATCATGGACGCCCTGCCACAGGTGCCCGCGCACATGGTGGATTACCGCGCGCGCTGTGTGAACCTGGGGCAGCAGGTGCGCTTTGAATATCAGGGACAGGAGCGTTCCGGCATCGCGCTGGATGTGGATGACCAGGGCGCGCTGCTGGTGCGCACGGACCAGGGGGTCCTTCGCCTGCTGGCGGGGGATGTCAGCCTGATCAGAGATTAAACAGGCTGCGCGCTCAGCCAGGCGGTGGACAGGATGGGCAGCCCCAGGTGGATGGCCAGCACGATGCCAATCTGCCGCCGCATCACCTGGATGCCCTTCTCAACCAGCTTCTGCGCCAGTGCCTCCGCTGCCTCCTCGTCCCCGCAGTGCTGCACAATGACCTCCCTGGGCTTGCCATGCAGGCCCAGCACCATCTGACGCAGCTGGTCCTGCTTGCCCCGGGCCAGGGAGTGGCTCACCACGCTGCCATCCTGCAGGGTCAGCAGCGGGCGCAGGTTGAGCAGGGTGGACACGGAGGAGCGCATATAGCCCAGCCGCCCGCTGCGCCGCAGCGGGTCCATGTCCTGGATGGTGAAGATGGTATAGGTCTGCCTGCGCAGCTGCAGCAGCCGGTCAAAGCATTCCTGCAGGCCCAGCCCGCTGTCCAGCATCTGGCGTGCCTGCCGCAGCAGCAGGTACATGGCGCCGGCCGTGGTGCGCGAGTCCACCACCAAAAAATCGCCGCCCACTTCCTCCGCCGCCTTGAGCGCGTTTGAAAACGTGCCGCTCAGGCGTGAGGAGATGGTCAGGCACAGCGCCTGGTGCCCCTGCTCCTTGAGCTGGCTGAACACCTCCACAAAGGCGGAGGTGGGCGCCTGGGCGGTGCTGAACTCATGCAGGCGCTGCCGTTCCTTGATGGCGGTGGAATCCTCAATAAAGCCCTCCTGGAAGGCCTGCTTGCCATCCAGGATGTAGTGCATGGGCACCATCACGCAGCGCAGGTCCAGCGCCTCCTGACGGGTGATGCAGGCGGTGGAATCCGTCACCAGGTAAATCATCGCAAGTTTCCTCCCAGTTTGGCGAAGCGCGCGTAGCGCTGGTCGCGAATCTGCTCGCCGCTCAGGCCCTGCAGCTGCTTCAAGCCTTTCCTGAAGGCGTTGCGGATGGCGTCCGCCGCCAGCTCAAACTGGCTGCCCTCCTGCAGGATGCCCTCAATCACGCCAAAGCGCAGCATGTCCTGGGCGCTCAGCTTCAGCGCCTCGCTGGCCTCATCCACCTTGTCCGCGTCCTTGTAGATGATGCTGGCCGCTCCCTCCGGGGACAGCACGGAGTAGATGGCGTTCTCCAGCATGTACACGCGGTTGGCGCAGGCCAGCGCCAGCGCGCCGCCGCTGCCGCCCTCGCCGATGATCACCGACAGCACGGGCACCTCCAGCCCCATCATCTCAAACAGGTTCTCGGCGATGGCCTGTCCCTGCCCGCGCTCCTCCGCGCCGATGCCGCAGGCGGCGCCCGCGGTGTCCACCAGGCACAGGATGGGCCGCCTGAACTTTTGCGCCTGGCGCATGTGCCACAGGGTCTTGCGGTAGCCCTCCGGCTGGGCGGAGCCAAAGTTGCGCCGCAGCCGCTCAGGCGTGTCCACGCCCTTCTCCAGGGCCAGCACCGTCACGCACTGGCCCTCGAAATAGCCCAGGCCCGCCACCACCGCGGCGTCATCGGCAAAGCGGCGGTCGCCGTGCAGCTCGATGAAGCCGTCAATCAGCTGGCTGATGTAGGCATTGGCGTCCGGGCGCAGGTTGCTGCGCGCCAGCTGCACCTTCTGATACGCGTTCATGCCGGCTCCACTTCGTGCATCGCGAGCAGGGAGGCCAGCAGCGCCTTTTGCTCCGGTCGGCGGCACAGCTTGCCCACAAAGCCCTTTTCCAGCTGGAACTCCGCGCGCTGAAAGCCCTCGGGCAGCTTCTGCCGGGTGGTCTGCTCAATCACCCGGGGCCCCGCAAAGCCAATCAGCGCGCCCGGCTCAGCCAGGATGATGTCCGCCTGCATGGCGAAGCTGGCCGCCACGCCCCCGGTGGTGGCGTCACACAGCACCGCGATGTACAGCAGCCCGGCGTCTGAATGCCGCCGCACGGCGCCGGACACCTTGGCCATCTGCATCAGGCTGATGATGCCCTCCTGCACCCGGGCGCCGCCGGAAATGGTGAAGCCCACCACGCTGAGGCGGTCCGCCGCCGCGCGGTCAAACAGCCGGCTCAGCTTCTCGCCCACCGCCGCGCCCATGGAGCCCATCATGAACCCGGGCTCGGAGGCGAAAAAGGCGCAGCGCCGGCCCTCGATGCTGCCCAGGCCAGTGATGACCGCCTCCTTCTCGCCGCTGCTGGTGCGCGCCTGATTCAGCTTCTCCCGGTAGGAGGGAAAGCCCAGCGGGTCGCTGGATTGCAGCCCGGCGTCCAGCTCCAGGAAGCTCCCCTCATCCAGGATCATGGCGATGCGCTGGCGCGCGCTCATCTTGTGCGTGTAGCCGCAGCGCGCGCACTGGCAGAACTCCTGCTCAAACACCTCCTGGCTGACCTCGCGCCTGCAGCCCGGGCAGACCAGGGGCAGCCCGGCGCCATCGGCCAGCCCGTGCTCCAGGCGCAGGTTGGGGCTTTTGAACATGGATTTGTCAAGCATGGAAGGCTCCCTTCCCCGCCAGGTATTCCGTGGTGTAGCTGCCATCCTCAAAGGCTTCCTCGCCCATCAGGTCCGCCTGAAAGAGGGCGGTGTGGTTGACGCCTTCAATCACCGTCTCACACAGCGCGGCCTGCATCTTGCGGATGGCCTCCTGGCGGGTGGGCGCGTGCACGATCAGCTTGGCGATCAGGCTGTCATAATGCAGGGGCATCTCATAGCCCTGGTAGAGCGCGGTGTCAAAGCGCACCCAGGGCCCGCCCGGGATGTGCAGGATGTCCACCCTGCCCCCGGCCGGCTGGAAGCCCTGGGCCGGGTCCTCGGCGTTGATGCGGCACTCTATCGCGTGCCCCTGGCTGCGGATGTCCCGCTGGGTGAACGTCAGCGGCAGGCCGGCCGCCACGCGGATCTGCCACTTGACCAGGTCAATGCCGGACACCATCTCCGTCACCGGGTGCTCCACCTGCAAGCGGGTGTTCATCTCCATAAAAAAGAAATTGCCCTCCCGGTCCAGCAGGAATTCCAGCGTGCCCACGCCCACATACCGCAGGGCCTTCACCGCCTGGCGCGCCGCCTTCATCAGCCGCGCGCGCTGGGGGGCGCCCAGCAGCACGCAGGGGCTTTCCTCCAGGATTTTCTGGTGTTTGCGCTGCATGGAGCAGTCCCGCTCGCCAAAGGTCACGCTGTGCCCCTGGCTGTCGCAGAGCACCTGCACCTCGATGTGCTTGACCTCGCTGAGCAGCTTTTCCATGTACAGGGCGGGGTTGCTGAAGTTCACCTTGGCTTCCTGCGCGGCGGTGGAGTAGGCGTTTTTCAGGTCCTCCATCCGGTCCACCCGGCGGATGCCGCGCCCGCCGCCGCCGCTGCGCGCTTTGATCAGCAGGGGGAAGCCAATCTCCCGCGCGGCCTCCTGGGCCTCCTTCAGGTCCTTCACGTCCTCGCGTCCCGGGATGACCGGCACGCCGGCGGCCGCCACTGTGCGCTTGGCCTCGTCCTTGTTGCCCATCTGGCGGATCACCTCGCCGGAGGGCCCGATGAAGATCAGCCCGTTTTGCTCACACAGATCGGCAAAATCAGCGTTTTCTGATAAAAAGCCATAGCCCGGGTGCACCGCCTTGCAGTCGGTGTTGATGGCGGCAGAGAGAATGGCCTGCTGGTTCAGGTAGCTCAGCGGCGCGGGGGCGGGCCCCACGCAGATGCTCTCATCCGCCAGGGAGACATGCAGCGCGTCCTTGTCCGCCTGGGAATAGACAGCCACCGTTTTGATGCCCATCTCTTTGCACGCGCGGATGATGCGCACGGCAATCTCCCCGCGGTTGGCAATCAGCAGCTTGGAAAACATGCTAGGCGTCCTTCTTGGTGAGCATCAACAGGAACACGCCCTGGGCGCAGACCTGGCCCTGCACCCGCGCCTCGCCCGCCACCTTGATGAGCCGTCCTGAAGCGCGCAGCAGGCGGCAGGTGGATTCCACCCTGTCCCCTGGCCGCACCATCTGCCGGAAGCGCACGCCTTCCATGCCTGTAAACAGCGGCAGGCTGCCCTTGGCCAGCTCGTCCTGCACCAGCGCGCCGGCAGCCTGGGCAATCATCTCGCACAGCACCACGCCGGGCACCACCGGATAGCCAGGAAAATGCCCCTGCAGGAAGTACTCATCCCCCCGCACGGTATAGCAGCCGCGCGCGGTGCCCTGTTCGTCCACCTCCACCTCATCCACCAGCAGCATGGGCGGGCGGTGGGGGAGAAAGGTCTGAATCTGTTGCGTGTTCAGCATAGCTTCACCAGGGTCTGGCCAAACTCCACCACGTTGCCATTGGTCACACAGATGTCCGCCACCTGGCCGTTTTGCGGCGCGGTGACCTCGGTCACCTGCTTCATCACCTCAATCAGGCACAGCACGTCCCCGCGCTGCACCCGGTCGCCCACCTTGATGTAGGGCTGGCCGCCCGGTTCCGGCGCTTCATAGAAGACCCCCACCACCGGGGAGGTCACCTCAATGATGCGGTTGAAATCCACGCCCTCCTCCTGGCTGTCCAGTGGCGCCTTGCTGGGCATGATGGCAGCCGGCTCCACCTGGGTAATCAGGTGGGGGGCCAGCTGATGGGGGGCGGGCGCGCGCCTGAGGCTGATCCGCTCCTCACCCTCCTGGATTTTCAGGCTGTACAGGCTGCTTTCCTCAAAAAGCCGGATAATCTGCTGGATTCGTTCAATGTTCATTCGCCCCTCCTGACGGCCAGCACGCCGTTGTGTCCGCCAAAGCCCAGGGAGATGGAGATGCCAAGCACACGCTGGTCCGCCCGGGCGGCCCGGGGCACATAGTCCAGGTCGCAGGCCGGGTCAGGGGTGATGAGCGGGATGGTGGGGGGGAGCACGCCTTCCTTCAGCGCCAGAATGGTGGCGATCAGCTCCGCCCCGCCGGCCGCGCCCAGCATGTGGCCGGTGGCGCCCTTGATGGATGAGATGGCCGCGCGCCGGGCCCGCCCCTCGCCCAGGGCGTTCTTGATGGACTGTGTCTCCGTCTTGTCGTTCAGGGGCGTGCCTGTGCCGTGCGCGTTGATGTACAGGCTGTCCAGCCCCGCTTCGCCGGCCTCCTCAAGCGCCAGGCGGATGGCCCGGGTGGCCCCGTCGCCCGTGGGCTCCGGCGCGGTGATGTGGTAGGCGTCACAGGTGCTGCCATAGCCCACCACCTCTGCCAGGATGGCGGTGCCCCGCGCCTTGGCGTGCGCAAGGTTTTCCAGCACCAGCACGGCCGCGCCCTCGCCCAGCACAAAGCCCTTGCGGTTGAGGTCAAAGGGCAGGCTGGAGGCCAGCGGCTCGTTCACCTCGCTCAGCGCCATGCAGCTGGTGAAACCGGCGATGGCGATGGGGTTGACGGAGGCTTCGCTGCCCCCGGTGATGACCGCGTCCAGATAGCCGTGGCGGATCTGCCGGTAGGCCTCGCCCACGGAGTGGGTGGAGGTGGCGCAGGCGGTCACCAGCGGCACGCAGGCGCCCTGGGCATTGTAGCGGATGGCGACGTTGCCCGCTGCCATGTTGCCAATCATCATCGGGATGCACAGCGGGGATACCCGCCCCGGTCCCCGGGACAGCAGCTTTTCGCTCTCCCTGAAAAAGGTCTCAATGCCCCCGATGCCGCTGGAGATGTTCACCCCCAGGCGCTCCGGGGCCACCTGCCCTGCCAGCCCGCTCTGGCCCATGGCCTGGTGGGCGGCCGCCATGGCGTACTGGGTGTACAGGTCCATGCGCCGGGCCTCCGCCGGGTCCAATCCGTGGTCAGCGGGGTTGAAACCCTTGACCTCTGCTGCGATGGTCACCTTGTAGCCGGTGGTGTCAAAGCGGGTGAGCGGGCCAATGCCGCACTGCGCGTGGGTCAGACCCTGCCAGAAGCTGCCCACATCCTTGCCGATGGGGGAGATGATGCCCATGCCGGTTACAGCCACACGATTCATTGTCAATACCTCACATGTACAGGCCGCCGTCCACCTGCAGGACAGCACCGGTGATGTAGTCCGCCCGCCTGGAGCAAAGGAAGCTGACCGCCTGGGCCACCTCCTCCGCCCGCCCCAGCCGCCCGGCCGGGATGGCGCCGGCCGCCCGGGCCAGCACCTGGGCGTCCATGGCGCCGGTCATGTCCGTCTCAATGAACCCGGGACAGACCAGGTTGACGGTGACACCCCGTGGCGCCAGCTCTTTGGCCACCGTCTTGGTCAGGCCCACCAGGCCGGCCTTGGCGGCGGAATAATTGGCCTGGCCCGGGTTGCCCATCAGTCCGGAGACCGAGCCGATGTTTACCACCCGGCCCCAGCCCGCCCTCATCAGGTCACGGTAGCAGGCCTGGATGACGTGGAAGGCGCCGCTGAGGTTGGTGTGCAGCACGCTGGCGAAATCCTCCGCGCTCATGCGCAGGGTGAGCGTGTCACGGGTGATGCCGGCGTTGTTCACCACCACCCGGATGGGACCAAAGGCTTCCCGCACCTTGTCTGTGGCCGCCTTCACCGCCTGGGCGTCGGCCACATCGCACTGAAGCGCCAAGGCCTGAAGGCCCAGCGCCTCCAGTTCCCTTACCGTTTCCTCCGCCTTGTCCTGGCGCCCGGCAAAGAAGATGGCCATGTTGTCCGCCTGCTCCGCCAGCGCCAGCGCGATGGCGCGGCCAATCCCGCGCGAACCGCCCGTTACCAGTGCCGTCACCTGTTCCTTGCTCACCAGCACGCTCCAATCTGTTCCCGCGCCAGGCGCAGCCCCTCAACATCCTCCGCCTGCAGCGCCCTGGCCAGGGGCAGGGTTTTCACCACCAGCCCGCTGAGCACCCGCCCAGGGCCTGATTCCAAAAAGGTGTCAAAGCCCGCCTGATGCATGTGCCGCAGGCAGCTGGTCCACTGTACCGGGCTTGACACCTGGCGCGCCAGGTCCTCCCGCGCGCTGTCCATGCGGTAGGGTTGGCCGGTCACGTTGCTGTACACCGGCAGGCTGGGCGCGCGCAGGCTGTGCGGAGCCAGGGCGTCCAAAAGCTGCTTTTGCACAGGTGCCATCAGGGGGGAGTGGAAGGCGCCGGCCAGGTTGAGCCGCAGGCAGCGCACGCCCCTGGCCTTCATGGCCTCCAGGAAGGCCTCAAGGTCCTCCTGGCAGGCCGCTACCACCGTTTGCTCGGGGGTGTTGTAGTTCACTGGCCAGACATTGGGAAAGTCCTCCAGCAGCCTGGACAGCTCTTCCGGGCTTATGCGCAGCACCGCGGCCATCCCGCCAGGGCTGTGCTGGGCGCGCTGCTGCATCCACTGGCCGCGCTGGCGCACCAGGTGGAAGGCGGTGTCAAAATCCAGCATGCCTGCGTAGCAGATGGCTGTCCATTCGCCCAGGGAGAAGCCGGCCACCGCCTGGGGGCGCAGCCCCGCTTCCTCCGCCGCCATGGCCGTGGCCAGGCCCACCGCGAACAGCGCGGGCTGGGCGGTGGCTGTCTGGGTCAGGGCGTCCATCGGGCCCTCAAAGCAGGTGGCCAGCAAACCCGGCATCAGGGCTTCCGCCCGGTCCAGCACGGCACGCGCCGCGGCGGACTGCTCATACAGCGCCCGGCCCATGCCCGGCTGCTGGCTGCCCTGGCCGGGGAAGACGAAGCTCAGCTGACCCATCGCCCGGTCTTTCTCAGCAGCTGCTCGGCCTGGTCAAACATGCCCACAATGATGTCCCGCGCGGGCAGGGTTTCCTTCACCATGGCGGCCGACTGGCCCACCATGATGCAGCCGGTTTCCATGTCGCCCTCGCGGGCAGCGCGGTACAGCGCGCCGGTGCCGAATTTTTCCAGCTCCTCGTTGCTGATGCTGCTGTCGCGCTCGCGCTTGGCAAACTCCAGCATGTAGCTGTTTTTCAGCGCGCGCACCGGGTGGCCCAGCCGGCGGCCGGTCACCATGGTGTCAATGTCGCGCGCGGAGACGATCTTTTCCTTGAAGGCCGGGGGCACGCTGCACTCCTGCGCGGCAATGAAGCGGGTGCCGCACTGCACCCCTTCCGCCCCCAGCATGAGCACGCTGGCCACACCCCGCCCGTCGGCGATGCCGCCGGCCGCGATGACCGGGATGTCCACCGCGTCCACAATCTGGGGCACCAGGGTCAAGGTGGTCAGATCACCTATGTGGCCGCCCGCCTCACAGCCTTCCGCGATGACCGCGCAGGCGCCTTCCCGCGCCACGCGCCTGGCGATGGCCACAGAGGGCACCACCGGCACCACCTTCACCCCGGCTTCCAGCCACATGGGGATGAAGCGCCCGGGCAGCCCCGCGCCGGTGGTCACCACCGGTACCTTTTCTTCGGCCACCACCTGGCTGCAGGCCTCGGCGTGGGGGCTCATCAGCATGATGTTCACGCCAAAGATCTTATCCGTGGTCTCCCGGTACTGGCGGATCTGGCCACGCAGGTATTCGGCGTCCAGGTTCATCGCGGAGATGATGCCCAGGCCGCCGGCCATGGAGACGGCGCTGGCCAGCTGCGCGTCCGCCACCCAGGCCATGCCGCCCTGCAGAATGGGGTATTCCAGGCCAAACAGCTCAGATACCCGGGTGGAAATCATTTCGCGGCCTCTTCAATCACATCAATCAGGTCGCCAACGGTGCCCTTCACCTTGGTGATGTCAATGGTCACGTTGAAGGCGTCCTCCAGGTCCATCACCATCTCCGCCACGTCCAGGGAGTCCAGCGCCAGGTCGGCGAAGCTGGTGTCCCGGGTAATGGGCGCGTCCCCGCTGATGGTGCGCTGGGTCAGGGCCTCGATCACTTTGTTCTGGATGTCCATCTGTGTATCCTCCGTTTTTCATTTGCCGGGCGTCCCGCCCGGCTTGTGGGGCTGTGCTGGCCAATTCGCATCGGTCAGGGGACAGGTCTAGGGATTCTGAACTGGTTGTTCAAACAAATCATCCGCGGGAATCAGCTCGCTGGGGGGCTGTTTGCCCCAGCGCAGCAGGCAGGCGCCGCTGGTCAACCCCGCGCCAAAAGCGCTCAGGGCCAGGATGTGCCCTGGCAGCAGGCGGCCTGAATGGTACAGCTCCCACAGCAGCAGCGGGATGCTGGCGGCCGAGGTGTTGCCGGTGCGGTGGATGTTGTCGGGCATGCGCCTGGGGTCAATGCCAAGGCGCCTGCGCACGGTGTCCAGGATGCGGCGGTTGGCCTGGTGCAGCAGCACCCAGTCCACCTGGTCCATGGGGATGCCGGCGGCTTCCGCGACCGTCTTCAGGTCCTTCTCTGACTGGCCCACCGCGAAGCGGAACACATCCTGCCCCACCATCACCAGGCCCTGGCTGGGGTCGTCATGCCCCTTGGTGAAGGGGTTGTTGCCCGCGGGGGAGAGGCTGTAGAGCAGGCGGCTGTCCGTCTGGGCATTGAGGTGGATGCCCAGCAGGTCTTCCCGTTCGCTGGTTCCCAGCACCACGGCGCCCGCGCCGTCCCCAAACAGCACGCAGGTGGAGCGGTCGGTCCAGTTCGCCAGGCGGGTGATGGCTTCCGCGCCCACCAGCAGCACATGGCGCGCCTTGCCGCTTTTGAGGAAGGCGTCAGCCGTCTGCAGGCCATAGAGAAAACCGGTGCAGGCCGCGTGCAGGTCCATCGCCGGGCAGGAAGCGCCCAAGTCCTCCATGATCAGGCAGGCCAGGGAGGGGAAAAGATAGTCCCCCATGGTGGTGGCCACCAGGATCAGGTCAATCTCCTGCCCTTTGATCCCGGCGTCCGCCAGCGCCTCCTGCGCGGCCTGCAGGGCCAGCCCGGTCAGGTGCTGGCCTTCCATGACCCGCCGCTCCCGGATGCCGGTGCGGCTTGCGATCCATTCATCAGAGGTGTCCAGAATCTGTTCCAGCTGCTGGTTGGTCACCACCTGCTGGGGCAGGGCCCGGCCAATTCCCAGTATGTTCAATGCACTGTCTCCTCACATGGCGCCATGTTGGCCCAAACGCCAAGGCCTGTCAGCCCTGCAGGGCGCCGTCGGTGTTCATGTCCTGCTGCTGTTGCTTGAAGAAGGCGTGCAGGTTGCGCAGGCCTTTGAGCAACGCGGCTTTTTCATCCTCCCTGAGTCCCCGGGAGGCGGATTGCACCATGCTGCGGTGGAAAAAGCGGTGGGAGGCCTCAGCCCGCCGGCCCTCCGGGGTCAGTTGGGCAATGACCAGGCGCCTGTCATCCTCGCTCTTGCACTTCTCCACAAAACCCTTTTTGGCCAGCTTGTTGACCGCTGCGGTGACCGAGGGCAGGGTGATGGACAGTTCCTTGGCGATGTCCGTGATGCTGCGCCCGGCGCCCTTGCCCTTGGCGATGGCCTCCAGCAGGTGCATCTCATTGATGCTCAGCCGGTAGGCGCTGAAGCGGCGAAGGGATTCCTCTTCCAGCTTGAGAATGTCGTGAAAGGTGTTCACCAGCAGGTCATTGAGCGCGGTGGCAAACGCGTCCATGGGGAACACCTCCTTTCAATCAGTTAGTTAGGCTAACGAACCATAAAGTAGCACAGGCATGGCCTTCTGTCAACACTTTGTTGTTCCTTGGCTGGTTTGGCATGATTTATACCAGATATGGTGGATGTTTGAACGGGGAAACCAGAATATCAGGTCGGCGCGCCCAGGCAGCGTCAGCCTGGGGGAAGGGTGGAGGTTTGAAGAGTGTCGGCTTGATCTCATCGGATACAGGACCGTGGTCTGAGGGTGGTAAGGGAGCGGGACCTTGCAGTGCTGCTGTGTCAAAGCGCGTGGACACGCCCTTTAAGGCTGATAGAGGTTGTATGTACCCGGCTTGTGCCACTAGCCATGTTGTAGTTTACGCAAAAAACAGCAGTGCCGTTTTTGTACGGCACTGCTGCTGGTGCGGGAAACAGGACTTGAACCTGCATGAACGTACTGTTCACTAGAACCTGAATCTAGCGCGTCTGCCAATTCCGCCATTCCCGCAAGGTGCGAAGTCAAAGATACCACCCAAAGCCGGTTCTGTCAAGCGTGAGAAGCCCCTTTGGTCACATTTTCAGCAATTTAATTTTCCGTCTCCTGGGCGGCTGGTGCTTCAGCGGCCTGCCCCAGGCCGGCCATGCCGTGGCGGTAGAAGGTCATCACCTCGTCCACCACCCGCTCCAGGTCGGCTTTTTTGTCAAAAAACACGTACTTCAGGCCAACAAAGTTGGAGATGCCCATCAGGATGTAGGCCATCACCGTCTTGTCCATGCGGGTGACCGCGTCGCCGGCCTGCTCCAGCTGAACGCGGTAGCGATGGGCAAAGTTCTCGTAGTATTCCACAAACAGGTCCGGGTTGATGTAGAGGGATTCCCAGATGATGTTGTACATGTACGGTTGCTTGCGCACCTGCTTGAGGAAGGACAGCAGGCCGGCCCGCTCAATTTCCAGCCGGTCCGTCAGCCTGCGCACCGCCTCGGCGATGTTCATGCGGATTTCGTGCCCGTATTGTTTGAGCAGGTGGCAGTAGAGGGAATACTTGTCCTCAAAATAGATATAGATGGTGCCGGGTGCCACCTTGGCACCGGTGGCGATGTCGTTGATGGAGGTGTTATGGTAGCCCCGCTTGCCAAACTCCTGCTCAGCCGCGCGGATGATGCGTTTTTGGGTTTGCCAGCCGCGCTGGGTTTTGGGCTGGAAAGGGGCTTGTTCTTTTTGGGGCATCTTGTCGGCAACCTCCATTCAGATCCTTCAGGTCAGGGCAGTGCGATTGTACCCGGGTGGGCAAACCAGCCCATTACCAGCGGAATGAACAGCTCCGGCCTCTCCAGGAACATCACGTGCCCGGTCTGGTGCAGGGTGAGCAGGTGGGCGCCCGGGATACCCTGCGCGATGCGCTGCTGCTCCCAGGGCATCATCACCAGGTCTTCCGCCGGCGCCAGCACCAGGGTGGGGGCGGTGATGCCGCCCAGGCGCTCCCGCAGGTCAAAGTCCAGGATGGAGCGCACCAGGCGCTGAAAGCGCGCGGTAAAATCAGGGCTGGCAAAGGCTGTTTTCTCCAGCAGCGCACGCCGGCTGGCCAGCCATTCCCCGGCGCGCTGCTGGAAGCTGGCGCCGTAAAACAGCGGCATGGTGGCGGTGTACAGCGCCTGGGGGCTCTGGCAGGCATGCAGCCAGGATTCGCACATGACCCGGAACAGCGGGTCGGTATAGGCGCGGGTCGCTGCCAGCATCAGCCGCTGTACCTTGTTCGGGTGCAGCAGGGACAGGCTGAGGGCCACCGCGCCGCCGTAGGAGGTGCCCATCACCCCGGCCTGTGAAATGTTCAGGTGGTCCAGCAGCCCGGCCACCATCTCCGCCTGGTCATCAATCCGGTAGCCTTCTTCAAAGGCGCCGCTTTTGCCCTGGTCCATCAGGTCCACCAGCAGCAGGCTGTTGCCGGCGCTGGTGAAGGCCGGCACAAAGGGCGCCCAGCTGGCCGTTGACATCATGATGCCGTTGAGCAACAGCAGCGTTGGCCCTGTGCCGTGGCGCTCATAGTGAATGGGGCGGTTGCGGAAGGTATAGGCCATGCTGCCTCCTTTACATCACGATGATGGGGCGCAGGTGGTTGATGAAGCCCATCATCACGCTCACAAAGGCGTCCGGCCGCTCATAAAAGGCGGCGTGCCCGGTCTTGGGGAAGATGACATGGTCGGCGCCCCTGATGTGGTCGCGCAGGTACTCCTGCTCCTCAAGGGGCGTGATGTGGTCCTGGGTGGAGGAGATGATCAGTGTGGGGCAGTCAATCAGGTGCAGGCGGTCGCGCACGTCGTGGCTCTCGGCCGAGCGGGTCAGCCGTGCCATCCGGGCCAGGAAGTCCGGATTGGCAAAGGCGGTGGTGGTCAGCAGCCGCTTGCGCTGGTCCATCCACCCGGCTTTGCGGTCGTAGAAATCCGGGCTGTAGATGACCGGGATGGTGGTGGCGTAGTAGGCCTCCGGCTTGTCCATGGCCAGGTTCCAGGCCTGGCCGATTTCCTTCAGCCAGGCGTTGGTGTGGGCCACGGTGTTGGCCAGCACCAGCCGGTTCACCATGTCCGGGTGGCTGACCGCCAGGTTCAGCGCCACCTCACCCCCGTAGCTGGTGCCAGACACAGCGGTTGAGGGGATGCCCAGGTGACCAAGCAGCGCTGCCAGCATCTCCGCCTGCAGGCAGAGCGCGAATTCCTGGTCCATGGCCTGGCTTTGGCCCTGGTCCAGCAGGTCCACCAGCAGCAGCTGGTTGCCGCCCTGCTGGAAGGCTTCCAGGAAGGGGGTCCAGGATTTGGTGGACATCATGATCCCGTTGAGCAGCAGCAGCGGCCGGCCCTCGCCCACCAGCTCGTAGTGGACGGCCTTGCCCTGAAAATCAAAGCTGGCCATCAGGCGGTGATGATGCCAAGGGCAATGGCCTGCTGGCGCAGGTCCTCGCGGAACTTGGGGTGGGCAATGCTGATGAGCAGCTCCACCCGCTCGCGGATGTTGGTGCCGCGCAGGCGCACCGCGCCGTACTCGGTCACCACATAGTCCACGTCGTTGCGGGAGAGGGAGACGGCGGCCCCTGGCATCAGCTGGGGCACGATCTTGCTTTTCTCCTCCCGCTCGCCGGTCTGCGGGTTGCGCACCATGGCGGTGGAATACAGGCAAATGAAGGAGCGGCCGTTCTTCGCGTTCTGTGCGCCCACCGCGGTGTCCGTCTGCCCGCCGGTGCCGGAAAACTGCGTGCTGCCCAGGGATTCGCTGGCGCACTGGCCGGTCAGGTCAATCTCGATGGTGGAGTTGATGGACACCATGTTGTCATTTTGTCCCACTACGTAGGGGTCGTTTACGTAGCTGCCCGCCAACACCTCAATCCCGGGGTTGTCATGGGCAAAGGCATAGAGCTCTTCCGAGCCCATGATGAAGGTGCACACCATCTTGTACTTGTGGATCTGCTTCCTGGCGCCGGTGACCGCGCCGGACTTGTACAGCTCCATCATGCCAGTGGTCAGCATCTCGGTATGGATGCCCAGGTCCTTCTTGCCCTTGAGGGCTTCGGCCACGGCGTTGGGCATGCCGCCAATGCCCAGCTGCAGGCAGTCCCCGTCATGAATCAGCCCGGCAACCAGCTCGCCAATCTTGCGGTCCTTGTCATTGGGCTCAATGTAGGGCAGGGCTGGGCAGGGGTAATCCACCTCAATCAGGTGGTGCACCCGGGAGAGGTGGACGTTCAGATCACCAAAGGTGCGCGGGTAGTTGGGGTTGATCTCCAGGATGACGATGTCCGCCGCCTCTATCATCTGCACCTCATAGGTGTTGGAGCAGGAGAGGGAGACATAGCCGTGGCTGTCGGGCATGGCGGCCGTGCCGATGTAGATGCGGGGCTGTTTGTGGTTCAGGCGCCGGATGGCGGCAAAATGCAGGTTGTTGGGCACAAAGGAAGTGCTGCCGCTCTTGTGCGCCTTGCGGGTGGCCGCGTTGTAAAACCAGCTGTCGTGCAGGAAGCTGTCGCGGTAGGCCGGGTCATTGAAGCAGGGGTAGTCTGCCATGGGCAGGCAGGTGGAAATCGTCACATGGCGCAGCCGGTCTGCCGCCGTGTGCAGGTGGCTGAAGAAGGCGTGCGCGGTGGAGGCGCCCAGCCCGGTCACGATGTAGTCGTGGGATTGCACCAGGTCCACCGCCTGCTGCACGGAAATCACTTTGTCCTTGTAATCCATGTTTCTTCCCCTTCTTCATTCAGATTCATGTGTTTCAACGCTGTTCGATGCCCTTCCCCGCCTCATGCGGCAGGGAACAACATGGGGGGGGGAGGGAGCCCGAGAGCCCCCTCCCCGGGATGGCTTGCCGGGTGCGGTCTTACTCGCCCAGCAGCTCGCCGATGGACTTCATGCCGTCCACAGTCACAAAGGCCAGGGTGGGATCGGTGTAGCCCTTGACGTACTTGGCAAACGCCATGCCGTCCAGGCCGATGCGCTGGCCGTCGGAATAGTCGACGCCGCCGGAGATGGCCACGTCCACGCGCTCGGATTCCATGGCCTCCAGGAAGGCGTCGCGGGTGATTTCCTGGTCAGCCAGGCGGTTGATGCCTGTCATGAACACCTTCAGCGCAATAAAGGAAGACATGGAGTAGGCAGACACAACATAGGCGTTGTAATCTTCCTGGGTCACATAGCCCTTCTCCAGGCCCCAGCGCAGCACTTCGGCAAACTGGGCGATGTCTTCCTGCTGGCGCTCAGTCTGCGCGGCGGGGTCAATGACCACCCAGGCGCCACCGTAGATGTCGCTGGTGTCCGCTTCATTGGCCAGGTCGGTGGGGATGTTGCTGGGGGCGATGTTGACATAGGACACGATGGAGGGAATGCCGCGGGTGGCAGGGTTGGACTGCATCGCGGTGTAGATGGGGTTGAAGTAGGCCTGCAGGCCGCCGATGATGACCACGTCCACGCCTTCAAGCTGAGCTACCTGGCTGGTGAGCTCGTCGGCCACCTGGGAGTTGACCTTCACGTACACCACCTCGGGGCGCTTCTCTTCGGGGATCAGGTCAAACTGCAGCTTGACGCCGGACTCAATCTGGGTGCCGGAATCGTCCGCGGAGAAGATGACGCCGACCTTCTTGACTTCCTCAACGCCGGAGCCTTCCAGGTCAGGCATGTGCATGGCGCGCAGCAGCATGATGCGGCCTTCGGTGATGTAGATGGGCTGCACCGGGAAGGTGAAGCGCTGGTTGCCCTCGGCGGGCAGGTAGTACTGCAGGGCGGAGCCGGTGCCCCAGTAGACGGAGGGGATGCCCTCTTCCACGATGTACTCCTGGGAGGAGGCGATGTTCCAGGTGCCCAGGTTGCCCACCAGCGCGAAGACCTTGTCGTCTTCCACCAGCTTCTGCATGTAGATCAGGCCCTGTGCGCCGGCGTGCCATAGGCCAGCTTCTTGCCGAAGGAAATCGCGCAGATGTTGTCGCACAGATCCATCACCAGGCCCATGTTGTGCTCCACCAGGAAGATGGTGGCGCCAAAATCGCGCTGGATGTCGCGGATGAGCTCAGTGAGCTCAATGGTTTCCTGGTCATTCAAGCCTGCGGCCGGCTCATCCAGGATGATCAGGCTGGCGTCCGCCATCAGGGTACGGGCCAGCTCAATGCGCTTGAGCACACCGTAGGGCTGGCCCAGGGGCGGCAGGTCCTTCACAGCCAGCAGGTCGCAGTACTCCAGGATGACCATCGCGCGTTCGCGCAGCGCCTTTTCTTCCCTGCGCACCTTGGGCAGGTTGAAAAACTGCGCGAACAGGCCGCTGTGGAACCTGGCATGCGCGGCAACCAGCAGGTTTTCCAGGATGCTCAGCTCGTGGATGACTTCCACATTCTGGAAGGTGCGCACAATGCCCTTGGAGATGATGTTGTGCACCTGGTACCTGTTCAGGCGCAGCACGGCACCCGCCTTGTCACGGAAGATGATTTCCCCCTGCGTGGGTTTGTAGAACTGGGTGATGCAGTTGAACACCGTGGTCTTGCCGGCGCCGTTGGGGCCAATCAGGCCGAAGATCTCGCCCTGTTTCACGTCAAAGCTCAGCCCGTCCACCGCCTTCAGGCCGCCAAAGACCATGCTGAGGTTGTCCAGGCGCAGGCAGACGTCCTCCGGCAGCTGCGCGTCTGTTTCCACATGCTTGTGCGCGGGCTGCTCGGCCAGGCCGGCCAGCTGCTGGGCCAGGCTTTGCCGCCTCGCGCTGCGGGCTTGCTTTTGCACCTCATAGGGCGGGGCGGTTCCGGGGGCCGCCTGGTCCATGGTCAGGGCCTGCGCGCCAGTGGCCAGGACGGATTTGCGCGACAGCAGCCGGGACAGGCGGTGTTTGGTGTCCGCCGCCAGTTGCACCAGCCCGCCGGGGTAGAACATCACGATCAGCACGATGATGATGCCGATGGTCACGTTGATGACCCAGGGGTTCTCGCGGAAGAAGGTGATGTCCTGCAGGAAAATGGGGGTGATGCCAAACACGATGTAGCTGCCCAGGAAAGTGCCCACCAGGCTGCGCGTGCCGCCGATGAGCACCGCGGCCAGGATGTTCAGGGAGAACATGATGGTGTAGTTTTGCGGCGCGGAGTAGCGCAGGTAGCTCATGAAGAGCACCCCGCCCAGACCGGCGTAGGCGGTGGACAGCAGGAAGGCCAGCAGGCGGTATTTGAGCAGGGAGATGCCCATGGCCTGGGCCGCGGAGCTGGAGTTCTTCATCGCCAGCATGGCCCGTCCGGTGCTGGATTTGCCCAGGTTGTGGGTCAGCATCATCAGCGCCACGGTGATGACCACCAGCAGGACATAGAAGGCCCGCTGCGAATCCTGCCTGGACATGCCCAGGATGGTCTGAAAGATTGGGAACCTGGAGATGCTGGCGCCGTTGGGGCCGTTGGTGAAGTCCAGCCAGTTCTGAAACAGCTGGTAGAAGATTTCTGACAAGCCCAGGGTGACGATGGCCAGGAAGATGCCCTCAATCCGCAGGCTGATAAAGCCGACCGCCGCGCCCAGCACCAGGGACACCAGCAGGGTGAACAGGATGACTGCCAGGTAGGGCACGCCGGGCAGGTTTCTCAGCGCGAAGGAGGTGATGTAGGCACCCAGGCCTACAAACCCCGCCGTGCCCAGGGAGGCCAGGCCCGCGTAGCCCAGCAGGTAGGTAAAGCCATACCCCACGACCGAGTAAATCATCACCGTCGCGAAGCCGTTGAGCATTGAGGACTTTGGCCAGCTGCCGTTTGTCAGGATGGCGATGACCTGCAGCGCGATCAGCAGCACGCCGATGAGGATAAAGCCGGAGAAAGGGTGCCCTGCCACTTTCCTCAAGCCGCTTTTGGGGGAGAATGTCGCGCGGTTTTGCATCTTATACCTTCTTGATGTATTTCTTGCCCAGCAGGCCATTGGGGAAGGCCAGGATCAGCAGCAGCACCACCACGAAGGTGATCAGGTTCTGCCACATGCCGGCATTGGGGCCAAGCAGCGAGGGGTTGCCCGCGAAGTTGTAGATCAGCGGGATGATGACCGCGCCCAGGATGGGGGCGGGGAAACTGCCAAAGCCGCCCAGCACGCAGGCCAGGAAGCCATACACCTGGGCGTTGCCCATCAGGGTCACGTTCAGGGCGGTGCCGGCCCCGGTAAAGAAGCCGCCCAGGGTGGCCATGGCGCCCGCCAGCGCCCAGGAGAAGCCGGTGATGACCCGGGTGTTCACGCCCAGCATCTGGGCCACGGTCTCATTGGCCGCGGTGGCGCGCACACCCAGGCCCCATTTGGTGAACTTCAGTGCGGCGAACACCGCGATGAGCACCAGGGCGGCCACGACAAAGGCCAGCAGCCCCATCTCCGTGATGTTGAGCGCCTGGCCAAAGAGGGAAAAGTGCAAAATCCTGGTGGTGAAGGTCTTGACCGGGCGCGTCCACAAGGTGATGTCCCGGAACAGCATGGGGGTGACGTTTACCAGAATCATCATGACGCCCATAGTAATCATCTGCTTGCCTGAGGCGGTGATCCCCCTGGCGCGCCGAATCAGCGCCACTTCCATGAACATGCCCATCACAAAGCCCACGGCCATGCCGGCCATCAGGCAGACCCACAGGGGCAGGTCCGTGTAGGTCAGGGAGAGGAAGGTCACGAAAAAGGTGCCGAAGGTGCCAATCAGCCCTTGGGCGAAATTGGTGGTGGCCGTTGTTCTGAAGATCAGCACAATGCCCATCGTGACCAGCGCGTAGCGGCCGATCATCGGCAGGGAATTGACCAGGGTCTGCAGAATATCCTGGATGCTCATGCGCGCACAGGCCCCCATTTGATGATGTTGGCGGCCCAGACATAGCCGATGCCCGCGGCCAGCATGCAAATGACTGAGCCGTCCTGCACCTTGCCCTGTTCCAGCGCCAGGTGAAGGGAAAGAATCTGGTCCACCTGGCCGATATGGCCATGGTTTTCCAGGTAGATGCTCTGCTCCTCGCTCAGCCCCAGGTCAGCCAGGAAGGCCAGGTGGGCGGAGCGCTTGTAGTGCAGGGTGGCCAGGTAGGTCAGGTCCTTCTGCTCCAGGCCGGATTTGCGTAGCGACTCGGCGATGCACCTGGCCCAGTTGGCGGCGGAGACTTCTTTCAGGCGGTCCTTCATGCGCTCAGGCTCAAACAGCCGCAGGCTCTTGTAGGCTTCCTGATAGTTTTCCGCGTTGATGGGCTTGACATGTCCGTCATATTCCACCCCGGCGGAGCGCGCCAGGCTGCCATCACCAATGATGTGCGAGCCCAACAGCTGGTTGCGGCCCAGGTTCTTCCTGAGCAGGATGGCGCCGCCGCCCGCGCCCAGGTCATACATCATGGACATGTTGCGGTCGGTGTAGTCCACAAAGTCACTGTTGCGGTAGCCGCCCACCACCATGATGGTGTTGATCTCATCGTCGGCCATCAGCATGTCCTTGGCGATTTTCATCGCGGACACCGTGGTGCAGCAGCGGTTCTGCACGTCAATGCCCCAGGCGTTCACCGCGCCGATGCGGTCCTGGATGTACAGGGCGGAGGTGGTGAGGGGGTATTCCTTCCATTCCTCGCCCATGCACAGGATGACATCAATCTCCCGGGGGTCCACCCCGGTGTTCTTCAGGCAGTCCAGCGCCGCCAGCGCGCCCATCTCCTGGGTGCCGTCGGTTTCCGGGTTCTGCGGCACGCGCTTTTCAACAATGCCCAGTTTGTCAGCGATGGCTTCCGCGCTCCAGACACCGTTTGTGGCCTGCGCGATCTGCGCGGCGGTCATGCGGCCCTCAGGCAGGTAGATGCCGGTGCCGACAATGCCTACATGGTTCTTGATCATTCAGTGGCTCCTTGGTTGATTCATGATTGTTTCAGTGGCGGTCACCGGCCATGCTTTATGCCTTGCTCATCCATTGGCAGGGAACAGGCCGATGATGTCATTAAAATGGGGGAGTGCAGAGTTGAAATCCCCGGGCAGGGCTTGGGGTGGTCCCCAAACCCTCCCGGCGTTTCCCCGTTCTTACAGGCGCATGCCCCCGTCCACCTGCAGGGTCTGCCCGGTGATGTAGCTGGATTCGTCGCTGGCCAGGAACAGGGCGGCCTGCGCGATTTCGTGCGGCTGGCCCAGCCGGCCCAGCATGGTCGTGGCGGCGAACTTGTCCAGCAGGTCCTGGGGCACGGTCTTGAGGATGTCGGTCATGGTGTAGCCCGGGGCGATGGCGTTCACCCGCACATTGCCGCCCTTGAGGGCAAACTCCTTGGCCCAGGTCTTGGTCAGCCCCAGCACGGCGGACTTGGTGGCCGCGTAGTTGGCCTGGCCAATGTTGCCAAACACACCCACCACGCTGGAAATGCTGATGATGCTGCCCCCGCCCTGGGCCTGCATGTAGGGCCCCACATGGCGGGTCAGGTTGAACACGCCCTTCAGGTTGACAGCCATCACCTTGTCCCACTGCTCATCGGTCATCTTGCGGGTCATGGCGTCACGGGTGATGCCGGCGTTGTTCACCAGCACGTCGATGCGGCCAAACTTGTCCTTGGCGTAGTTGAACAGCGCTTCACAGGCGGCGCCGTCTGCCACGTCCAGCTCGTAATACTCCACATTGTCCGCTTCATAGGTCAGCGGCATCATGTCCGCCGCGATCACCCTGGCGCCTTCCTTGGCAAACAGCTGGGCCATTTCCCCGCCCAGGCCCTTGGCACCCCCGGTCACAATCGCGATTTTCCCTTCCAGCCTCATCTTGATACCTTCTTTCTTTCTACTTGAATCCGGTTTGCTTATACCAGCTTGACCACAACCGCGGTGCCCATGCCCCCGCCGATGCACAGGGAGGCCAGGCCCACCTTGCGCCCGGTGCGCTTGAGCCCGTGCAGCAGGGTGACCAGGATACGGTTGCCCGAAGCGCCCACCGGGTGGCCCAGGGCGATGGCGCCGCCAAAAAGGTTGGTCTTTTCCATGATTTCATCCTGGCTGAGGCCATGCTCCACGCTCAGCTCATGCAGCACGCCCAGGGACTGGGCGGCAAAGGCCTCGTTGAGCTCAATCAGTTCCATCTCATTCAAGGTCATGCCGGCGTTTTTCAGCGCCATGCGGATGGCGGGCACCGGGCCCATGCCCATCAAGCTGGGCTCCACGCCGCCCTGGCCCAGGCCCAGGATTTCCGCGATGGGGGAGAGCTGGTGCTCCTTCACCGCCTTCTCACTCACCACCACCACAAAGGAAGCGCCGTCGTTGATGCCCGAGGCGTTGCCCGCGGTCACGGTGCCGTCTTTCTTGAAGGCGGGGCGCAGCTTGGCCAGCTTCTCCGGGTTGGTGCCGCGGTTGGGGTACTCATCCCGGCTGAAGGTGACCTCCTCCCGGCCTACCCTGACATTCAGCGGCACAATCTCCTCATCAAAGGCGCCCTCATCCACCGCCTTGATGGCCTTTTGCTGGGAGGCATAGGCGAAGGCGTCCTGCTGCTCGCGGGTGATGCCATACTTGTCGGCGATGTTTTCCGCCGTGATGCCCATGTGAACGTCCTCGAAGGCGTCGGTCAGGGCGTCCTTGATCATGTGGTCTTCCACCGCCATGCCGCCCATCTTGATGCCCTTGCGGGTCTCCTTGGGCAGCAGGTAGGGCGCCTGGGACATGGCCTCGATGCCGCCGGCAACGATGATGTCCGCCATGCCGGCCTGGATGGCGCCAGCGGCGCTGAGCACCGCCTTCATCCCCGAGCCGCACAGCATGTTCAGGGAGTAGGCGCAGACCTCCACCGGGATGCCGGCCTTGACCGCCACCTGCCGCCCGATGCCCTGGCCCAGCCCGGCGGAGAGGATGTTGCCGCAAATCAGCTCATCCACCTGCTTCGGCTTGATGCCCGCGTCTGCTAGCGCCGCCTTGACCACCGCGGCACCCATGTCCGCGGGCCCCGTGCCACTCAGAGAACCCAGAAAGGAACCGACTGCCGTCCTGCGCGCCGCCGCGATATAAACCCTGCCCATGCTTTCCTCCTTTTGTCCGGTGCCTATGCACCACGCAATATGAAAGGTGATTCATGTTCCAGCTCTTTCATACACGCTCCAGCGCGCAAAACAAATAGACAAAAAGGATATCAAAAAAGACATCACTGCAGATTATGCACCGGGACGCCTGGCGCCCGGGACAAAACAGTGATGTAGATGATTGACAAATCCTTGCCAAAACCTCTATACTCTCCTTCACAAGCTTCCATAAATAACCGCGAAAGGTGATGGATTATGCAAGAAAAAAACCAAAAGATTTTTGTGGACACCCCCCGCCGGCGGATCGCCTGCCACCGTTTTGCGCGTCCGGGCAAGCCACATTTGATGCTGGTGCACGGCAACGCCTCCTCCAGCGCCTTCTTCCTCCCTGTGATGGAGGGGCTGGCGGAGCATTATGACCTGGTGGCGCCCGACCTCAACGGTTTTGGCGATACCCAGGCCAGCCCCGTCCACGCGCCCAGCGCCCTGTCGGACTGGGCGGCTGACCTGGCCGCGCTGGCGGATGCCCTCGAGTTTCCGCGCTTCATCCTGCTGGGCTGGTCCTTGGGGGGAGGGGTGGCGCAGCGCTTCGCAGTTGATTTTCCGGGGCGGCTCAGCCACCTCGTCCTGCCTTCGCCCATGTCGCCCTATGGATTTGGCGGCACCCGGGGGGAGGAGGGCGCCATGTATGATGAACGCGGTTGGGGCGCGCCAGGCGGCTTCGCCAACCCGGCCTTCCTGCAAAAACTGAAGGAAAAGGACCGGGGGGATGACCCGATGGCCGCCCGAACGGTGCTGGGGCAGTCCCTCTTCGCGGCCGGCTGGCCGGTGGACAAGGCTTATCAGGACCTGTTTGTGGATGAGCTGCTCAAAATGCACCTGGGGGATGACTACTACCCGGGGGACTACCAGCCGCTTGCCACCTTCCCCTATGTGCTGCCGGGCACCCGGGGCATCTCCAACGCCCTGGCGCCGCAATACGCCAATGTGTCTGCCATCGCGGACATCAAGCCGCAGGTGCCCATCCTGTGGGTGCGCGGGGACCGGGATACCCTGGTGTCCGACCACTCCCTGTCTGACCTGGCCACCCTGGGGCAGATGAACCTGATCCCCGGCTACCCGGGCGCGGAGGCCTTCCAGCCCCAGCCCATGGTCGCCCAGACCCGCGCGGTGCTGGAACGCTACCGGGCGCAGGGCGGCCACTACCAGGAGCTGGTGTTTGAAGGCTGTGCCCACGCCGCCCACCTGGAGGACAGCGCGCGTTTCATCCGGGAGCTGCTGGCCTTCACCAGCGGCCAGCCGGCTGAATAAACACACAAATACACAAGCCGATGGGCAGGGGGGCGGCGCCCCTGCCGCTGCTTGCCTTGCGGCATTGCATCTGCGCCCCAAAGGGCATATCATGTGAGCGCATCACCATCCAGGAGGACAGCATGGGCAAGCAACTGGGCAACCTGGTCAGAAACGCGTTCAGGCGCTACTTTATTGAAGCGATGAGCTACATGGCGCTGGGCCTGTTCTCTTCCCTCATCATCGGCCTCATCCTCTCCCAGCTGGCGGACATCCCCTGGCTTTCCTTCATCAAGCCCTTTGCGCAGATGGTGGGCGCCAGTTCCCCGGTGGTGGGCGCGGCCATTGGCGTGGCCATCGCCCATGGGCTCAAGGCCAAGCCGCTGGTGATGTTTTCCTCCGCGGTCACCGGCGCCATCGGCTACCAGCTGGGCGGCCCGCTGGGGGCCTTCCTGGCGGCGGTGGTGGGCGCTGAAGTCGCCTCCCTGATTGCGGGGAAAACCCCGGTGGACATTGTGCTGGTGCCCGCGCTGACCATCATCGCCGGGGGCGCCATGGCCCAGCTGGCCGGGCCTGCCATCTCCTCCCTCATGAGGGGGCTGGGCGATGTCATCAACCGCTCCACTGAGCTGCATCCCCTGCCCATGGGCATCCTGGTGGCGGTCATCATGGGCATGGCGCTCACCGCGCCCATCAGCTCAGCCGCCATCAGCATCTCCCTGGGCTTGTCAGGCCTGGCGGCGGGCGCGGCGGTGATGGGCTGCTGCGCCCAGATGGTGGGCTTTGCCGTGCAGTCCTACCCAGACAACGGCTTTGGCGGCCTGGTCAGCCAGGGCTTGGGCACCTCCATGCTGCAGTTTGGCAACATCATGCGCAAACCGGTCATCTGGCTGCCGCCCACCTTGGCCTCGGCCATCCTGGGGCCCTTCTCCACCGTCGTGGCGCGCATGCCCAACAACCCGGTGGGCGGGGGCATGGGCACCAGCGGCCTGGTCGGGCAGTTTGCCGCCTGGGCCAGCATCAAGGACAGCTATCCGCCCCTGCAAGCGCTGCTGCTCATCCTGCTGATGCACTTCGTGCTGCCGGCCGCGCTGACCTGGCTGATTGCCAGGGCCCTGCGTCAGCTCAGGTGGATCCGCCCGGGGGACATGAAGCTCAACCTCAACTGAAGGCCTGCCGGCGGGGCGCTGGCCGCATCAAAGTTTTTGTTTTGTTCATCCTTCCTCCATTTCCTGGCGGGCCTGGAGTTTTACCGGGCCCGCCCCCTTATGTTATAATGGGCAGAAACCTGAATGTGGAGGGCGCGGCGTGTTTGGCAAACTGATGAACAACTACTACTATGGCAAAAGCGGCAAGGGGGATTACAAGCGCGATGACCTGCCGCGCAACCGCTGGCAGCTGTTCTGGGAAATGCTGCGCATCCGCCTGTCAGGGCTGTTCCGGCTCAACCTGATGACGGCCATCATCTTCATCCCGCTGATGTATGTGCTGATGGTCATGGTGAACACCCTGTTCGCCCATCTGGTGGGCATTTCCGAGGCCCTGAGCGACCCGGAGATGACGGAGTCCGCCCGGCAGCTGGTGCAGGACAGCCCGCAGCAGCTGTACAGCATCCTCTTCTCCGGCCTGGTCATGGCCATCCCGGCCATTGCCATTACCGGGCCGGTGCAGGCGGGCATGGCCTACATCACCCGGAACTGGGCGCGGGATGAGCATGCCTTCATCTGGTCGGATTTCAAGGACGCCGTGAAGGAAAACTGGAAGCAGGCGCTGGGCATCTCCCTGATTACCAGCGTGGTGCCCCTGGTGATGCTGGTGTGCTGGCAGTTTTACGGCAACATGGCGCAGAGCAACGGCCTGTTTTTCATCGTACCCCAGGTGCTCACCCTGGCCCTGGGCCTGGTGTGGATGCTGGCGGTCACCTTCATGTACCCGATGATGGTCACCTACCAGATGGGCCTGGGCACCTTGATGCGCAACTCCCTGCTGCTGGCGGTGGGCCGCCTGCCCCATGTCGCGGGCGCGCGCCTGGCCATGCTGGTGCCCACCTTCATCGCCGCCCTGGTGGCCTTTTACACGCCCTATATGATGTATGCCCTCATGGCGCTGGCCGGCTACTACCTGCTGATTGGCAACGGCCTGGCGCGCTTTGTGTACGCCTCCTTCACCAACGCCGTGTTTGACCGCTACATCAACACCCGCATCGAGGGCGCCCCGGTCAACCGCGGCCTGTCCACCGACCTGGATGAAGAGGAGTTTGACGACCTGGACGATGGCATGCACCAGGAGGATGGGCAGGCCTGAATGTACGGTGATTTTGCCCTGGTGTATGACCGGCTGATGGCCGATGTGGATTATGACGCCTGGGCTTTGCACTATCAGGCGCTGCTGGCGCAGCGTGGCGTGCCCCGGGGCGCTGTGGTGCTGGAGGCAGCCTGTGGCACAGGCAACCTCAGCCTGCGCCTGGCGCGCACCTACCAGCTGCTGCCCAGCGACCTGTCTGACGCCATGCTGTCCATCGCCGCCGGCAAGGCGCGGGCCGCGGGCCAGCGCCTGGTGTTCATCCGGCAGGACATGCAAAGCCTGCGTGCCCACCGCCCGGTGGACGCCCTCGTCTGCGGCTGTGACGGGGTCAACTACCTGCTGACCCCGGCGGCCCTTTCCAGGTTCCTGCGTAGCGCGCACGCGGCGCTCAAGCCAGGCGGCGCGCTTGCCTTTGACGTGTCCAGCCCGGACAAACTGCGCCGCGTGCTGGGCGGCAACACCCAGGTGCTGCGCGGGGAGGGGATCTGCTACATCTGGGAGAACGCCTGGGATGAGGCGCGCCAGCAGCTGCAGCTCTCCCTGTCCATCTTTGACCGGCAGCCAGGCGGCCAGTACCTGCGCATTGAGGAGGAGCAGCTGCAGCGCGCCTGGACCCGGCAGGAGTTGGAGGACGCCATGCGGGCGGCGGGCTTTGCCGACGTGCGTTGCTTTGGCAATTTTTCCATGGACCCGCCAGACAAACAGGCGCAGCGGCTGCACTTCACCGCCATCAAGGCCTGATGACCACCAGACGGAGCGACATCCCCATGAAGCAAGACAAGCAAGCACCCCTCATCCACCCCGCGGCGGACAGCCTGCTGCGGCTCACCCTGAACAAGGGGGAGGCCCGTGTTCTCATGGTGCGAACCACCCGCATGGCCCAGGAGGCGGCCCGCATCCACCAGGCCAGCGACACCGCCACCGCGGCGCTGGGCCGCGTGCTGCCCGCCTGTGCCATGATGGGCGGCCTGATTAAAGAAGAAGCCGGCCGCCTCACGGTCACCGTGATGGGCGATGGCCCGGGCGGGCGCATCACCTGTGGCGCGCAGGCCAACCGGCTCAAGATTTCAGTGGAAAACCCCCAGGTTGAGCTGCCCAGAACCGCGGATGGGCGGCTGGATGTCGCCGGCTATGTGGGCAGGTCCGGCCAGCTGGCCGTGGTGAAGGATTTTGACCAGTGTGACCCCTTCACCTCCATCAGCCACCTGGTGTCGGGCGAACTGGGGGAGGATTTTGCCCACTACTTCACCGTGTCCGAGCAGGTGCCCTCCCTGGTGTCGCTGGGCTGCCTCAACCAGGATGGGGTGGTGCTGTCCTCGGGCGGCATCCTGATCCAGGCCATGCCTGGCTGCCCCGGGCAAACCATCGCCCAGCTGGAGCTGCGCATCCCCTTCTTTGCCAACATCAGCCGGGAAATCTACGACCGCGGGCTGAGGGAGCTGGCCTTGGCCTGGTTTGAGGGCTTTGACCCGCAGGTCCTGGGCGAGGAGGAGCTGTTCCTGCGCTGCGACTGCAGCCGGGAGAAGATGCGCCGGGCTTTGCTGGCCTTGGGCCGCCAGGAGCTGGAGGACATCCGGCAGACAGGGGAACCCACGCAGCTCACCTGCTACTTCTGCCGTGCCCAGCGCGATTTTGACACGGCAGAGATTGACCGCCTGCTGCAGGAGGCCTGAGGTGCGCACGATTGATTTTGACAGCCAGTTCACCGCCTACCTGCGCGCGTGGCTGGAAGCCCACCAGGACGAGTTTGAGGACATCGCCCAGCTGGAGCTGATCATGCCCCAGCTGTATGAGCAGTTTGCCGACACGCCGGCCCCCTTCCTGGATGGCTTCACCCCGCGCCAGTTCTTTGAGCGGATGGACAGCCCGCGCCAGCTGCTGGACCTCATGCTGGCCTACCTGTCCCAGCAGGTGCCCCTGCCCGACCTGCTGCTGCAGCGCCTGGCGGAGCTGGGTGAGGCGGCGGAGGAGCACCTGGCCCAGCTGCTGCTGGACCCGGGGCAGATGCTGGAGGCGCGCATGATCTGCGTGCGGTTGCTGCAGGACCTGGGCAGCACCCGCCTGATGCAGCACTACATCAACTGGCAGCTGCAGCGGGAGGACCGCGACGAGCTGGCGGACTTTTGCCTGGAAAGCCTGGAGGAAATGGGGGAGTTGCCCTTGCCCTTCATGCTGGAGGCCCTTCAGGATGCCAATGACATCGGCCGTGAGGCGCTGCTGTCCGTGCTCAGCCGCTATCCCGGCCTGCCAGGGGTCTATGAGGGGCTGATCCGCCTGTTTGACGCGCTGCCCGAGCGCCAGGCCATCCTGGCCGCCTACCTGGGCCGCCTGGGGGATGAGCGCGCGCTGCCGCAGCTGATCGCGCGCGCGGGGGAGGAGGGCCTCAGGTACCTGGACTATATTGAGCTGCGCGCCGCCATTGAGGCCCTGGGCGGCGAGGCGCCTGAGCGGGTCTTTGATGATGACCCGGATTACAACACCTGGATGGGGATAGGCTGACGCCATGCTGTGCAGAAACTGCGGCAAGGAATCCAACACCGCCACCCGCATGTGCCCCTTTTGCGGGCGGTTCATGGGGGCGGAGCCGGCAGTGCCCGGGGTGGATGGCGAGCTGGTGATGGACCAGTTGGATGAGCGCCGCTTTGCCTACACCGCCCAGGGCCGCGCCCGCCCAACCAGGAAAACGCGCCGCAAGCGGGGGCGGCGCCGCGGCGCGAAGCCACGCGGCAACACCTACCAGGGCGGCATGGTCAACTGGTTCAAGGTGGCGGTGCTGCTGCTGGGGCTGACCATCCTGCTGGCGGCTGGCGGCCTGATCTGGCTGCAGGTCACCCCAGAAGGGCAGCTCATCAAGGCGCGCATGGGCCGGGAGGCCAACGCCCAGGCCTACTGGAGCCTGGGCACCGAGCTGCTGGACCAGGGCTATGTGCGCCGGGCAATCGACACCTACCTGAAGGCCGAGCAGCTTGAGCCCGACCGCGCTGACCTGGACGACAAGCTGCTGCTGCTGGCAGAGGCCTATGAGGCCGCCAACCAGCTGGGCATGGCCGAGGCCACCTACAAACGGGTTTATGACCAGCTCTCCCCTGAAAAGCCCCAGGCCTACCGCCTGGCCATCGCCATCATGCTGGAGCAAAACCGCCAGCTTGAGGCGGTGAACCTGATGCAGCAAGCCTATGAGCAGACCGGGGACGAGGCCTTCTTCAAGCAGCGCTACCAGCTGGTGCCCCTGCCTCCCAAGGCCTCCCTGGCCGCCGGGCGGCACATGTACTCCAAGAACGTGGAGTTCATCTCTTCCCAGGATTATGAGATCCTGTACACCCTGGGCGACGGCCTGCTGCCGGAGACCGGCATCTTGTACACCGGCCCTCTCACCCTCAACGAGGGCACCTACAATTTCCGTGCCGTGGCCATTTCAAATGACCTGGTGTCCGATGAGATGTCCATCCGCTACACCATCACCCTGCCCACCCCCCTGGCCCCCAAGACCAACATGGAGTCCCGGACCTATGACCGACAGATCCGCGTCTCCCTGCGCATCGTGGACGAGGACGACAAGGACGTGACCCTCTACTACACCATTGACGGCACCAAGCCCAACCTGGATTCGCCCCGCTATGTGGGGGACCCCATCCTGATTCCGCCGGGGCGCAGCTACCTGCGCGCCATCGCGGTCAACCGCTATGGCAAGGTGTCCGCGGAGATGTATGTGGAATACAAGGTGAACCGGCCGTTTAAAACCTTCTTCCGCTCCGAGAAAGACGCCTTTGCCGACTACAAGCTGATGAGCACCACCAAAGAGCAGTTTCTCGCCCGTGCCGGGGCGCCCCAGGAAGAAGAGACCATCCAGGATGAGGCCGTGGGCGGGGACGCCACCCGGCTCACCTACCCCTGGGGGGAGGCGCGCTTCTTTATGGGTGAGGGGGGAGAGTTGCTCTACCACCTGGACACCAGCCAGGCCCAGATGAAGGGGCCGCGCAACACCGCCATCGGCATGCCCATCAAGGAGGTAACCGACAAGTTCCGCGACATGGGCCAGCTGCCCAATGACCGGGGCGACCGCGGCATATACTATGACCTGGTGGAAGGCTATGCCCGCTACAAGGTGGCCTCGGACAACCCGGACACCGGCACCCTGGAGTATGTCTACGCGGGCAGCGTCGAGGGCAACACCACCATTTTGCAATACCGCATTGAGGATGGCCGGGTGGCCAGCATCCTCATGCGCTACCTGAACCACCGCCTGTCCATGGTGGAATAGCGAGTCCAGGTGAAGAGGAGGGCAACATGAAAGAGTTCAAGAAACCCAGCAAATCCTTTATCTACTATTACGTCATCGGCCTGGTCATCATCATGGTGCTCAACGCCTTTGTCTTTCCCAGGCTGATGGCGCCGCAGGTCACCGAGGTGCCCTACAACGTGTTCCTAACCAAACTGGAGGCCGGGGAAATCAGCGAGGTCAGCCGCGACAGCGTGCAGATTACCTTCGCGGACAAAAACCAGCCGCCCAATTACTTTAAGACCGGCCTGATGGAGGACCCCGACCTGGTGACGCGCATGGAACAGGCGGGCGTCCAGTTCTACGCGCCCATTGTGGAGCCGGCCTCCCCGCTGATGAGCTTCCTGATGACCTGGCTGCTGCCCATCGGGCTGATTGTGCTGTTCGGGCGCATGCTCAGCAACCGCATGAGCAAGATTGGCGGCATGAACACCATGCAACTGGGCAAAAGCAACGCCAAGATCTACATTGAGTCCAAAACCGGCATCACCTTTGCGGACGTGGCCGGTCAGGAGGAGGCCAAGGAGGCGCTCTGGGAGGTGGTGGATTTCCTGCACAACCCCTCCAAGTACACCGAAGTTGGTGCCACCATGCCCAAGGGCGTGCTGCTGGTGGGCCCTCCGGGAACCGGCAAGACCCTGCTGGCCAAGGCGGTGGCTGGCGAGGCCAAGGTGCCCTTCTTCTCCATCTCCGGCAGCGAGTTTGTGGAGATGTTTGTCGGCATGGGCGCGGCCAAGGTGCGCGACCTGTTCAAGCAGGCCAATGAGAAAGCGCCCTGCATCGTCTTCATTGATGAGATTGACACCATCGGCAAGCGGCGTGAGTCCGGCAGCGGCTTTGGCGGCAATGACGAGCGCGAGCAGACCCTGAACCAGCTGCTCAGCGAGATGGACGGCTTTGACGGCAGCAAGGGCGTGATGCTGCTGGCGGCCACCAACCGCCCGGAGATTCTGGACCCGGCCCTCACCCGCCCGGGCCGCTTTGACCGGCGCATCCCGGTGGAGCTGCCCGATTTGCCCGGACGCATCGCCATCCTTAAGGTGCATGCCAAAAAGGTCAGACTGGCGCAGGATGTGGACCTGGCCCGCGTGGCGCGCGCCGCGGCGGGCGCCTCAGGTGCGGACCTGGCCAACCTCATCAACGAAGCCGCCCTGCGCGCGGTGCGCGGCAACCGCAAAACCGTCACCCAGGAGGACCTGGAGGAGAGCATTGACGTGGTGGTGGCCGGCTATGCCAAGAAGGACCGCGTCATGAGCGATCAGGAAAAGCAGATTGTCGCCTACCACGAGGTAGGCCACGCCATGGTGGCCGCCATGCAGGCAGGGGCTGCTCCGGTCCACAAGATCACCATCATCCCCCGCACCTCCGGCGCCCTGGGCTTCACCATGCAGGTTGAGGAGGAAGAGCGCTTCCTGATGAGCAAGGAGGACATAGAGAATAAGATTGCTGTGCTCACCGGCGGGCGCGCAGCGGAGGAGCTGGTCTTCGGCTCCATCACCACAGGTGCCGCCAACGACATCGAGCAGGCCACCAAGCTGGCCCGCTCCATGGTGACCCGCTTTGGCATGGCGGAGGAGTTTGGCATGGTGGCCTTTGAGCAGCCCCAGAGCCAGTACCTGGGGGGCGGGCTGACCAGCGCCTGCTCCAGCGAGACCCAGGGCCGCATTGACGCGCTCACCGTGCAGATTGTCAAGCAGCAGTATGACAAGGCCTTCAAAGTGCTGGAGGACAAGCAGTCAAAGCTCCATGAAATTGCCCGGGTGCTGTATGAAACCGAGACCCTGACCGGCGAGCAGTTCATGGACATCCTCAACCGCCCGGCCCTGCTTACCGAGCGCAGCGAGACCGCTTTGGAGCAGCCGGTGGACGAGGCGGCAAGCGCGCCCCAGGACTGAAGGGCCCTCACCATCCAAACAGCAAAAACTCCGGATACCCGGAGTTTTTTGCGCGCTGTTGGCGGTGCTGCCTGCTGTCAGCCGGCCTTGCGCCGCCCTGGCCGCAGCTTGCCCAGGCGGCTGCGGAAGCGCATGCGGGTCTTCTTGACCGGCGGCAGGCTGATGACATGGCCTTCGTCAAAGTACACCTGTTCCGGCCTTTGCTCCAGCTCATGGGGATTGTGCAGGTAGTGCTGGAACTGGCGCAGGAACTTGCTGTAGACCATGCCGGCGCACACGCGCTCATCCGCGGTGACCCCGGCGGGCAGGATGCGCTTGCGCACCGGTGTGCCGTTGGCGTCCAGCTCCACCACCCGCTCCACGTTGCCAATCACCACAAACAGGCTGGTGGTGCCAAAATTATAGATGTGGTGGAAGACCGGCGGTAAGCCGATGGAGGCGTTGTTGGAGAAGAACAGCCCGGTATGGAAGGGGCTGGCGTCCAGCAGGTAGCGCGGCAGCAGCCCATAGCGGTCCAGCACCCGCCCCAGGAGGGTGATGGCGTTGGCCACCAGGGGGTTCTTCAGCAGCCCCGCCACCTTGAGGGTGCTGTTGGAGGCGTCCTCCTTGCGGGTTTGCTCAATCGCCGCTTTGATGCGCGCGGCCACGTCAAAGATGGTGTCATACGGGTCAAACTTGCACTTGGCGATGTTCTCCTTCACGGAGCCGTCAGAGGTGTCCTGCAGCACGGCGAAGGAGCAGACAATGTCCCGGCGGGTGTAGGTGCGCTTGTTGACGATGAAGCGGTTGAGCTCCGGCAGTTGGGAGATGCTGCGCACATAGGCCGCGATGAACAGCTCCATGAAGGTGATGCGGTAGCCTTCCCGCCCCTTCTCCGCCATAAAGCGCGCCATCCGCTCGTAGTCAATTTTATAGGTCAGCATCACCTGCGCGTCATTGCGCGTAGGCATCAGGTAGGGTGTCAGGGCGATGACGGGATCGATGTTCTTGACCAGGTAGCCGTCCCCTCGTTTTCCAAACATGGCAGGCCTCAACTTCCGTGTCGTTCAAGGATGTGCAAAGTATAGGCATATCGGCCCCGCAAGTCAATTCCAGCGGTTTGACAGGTGCCATGACGCGTTGTATACTCATGAAAAAGCCCTGATTGGGATCACCCAAGCAGCAAGGAGGAAACATGCCGTTAGTCAACACCCGGGAGATGTTCAAGAAGGCGTATGAGGGTGGCTATGCCATCGGCGCGTTCAACGTCAACAACATGGAGATCATCCAGGGCATCGTGGAAGGCGCTTCTGAGGAGAAGGCGCCCCTTATTTTGCAGGTGTCCGCCGGCGCGCGCAGATACGCCAACCATACCTACCTGATGAAGCTCATTGAGGCGGCGGTGGAAACCTCCGACCTGAACATTGCCGTCCACCTGGACCATGGCCCGGATTTTGAAACCTGCAAGGCCTGCATTGACGGCGGCTTCACCTCCGTCATGATTGACGGCTCCCACCTGCCCTTTGAGGAGAACATCGCCCTCACCCGCCAGGTGGTGGAATACGCCCACAAGCACAACGTCACCGTGGAGGCCGAGTTGGGCCGCCTGGCCGGCGTGGAGGATGACATCAACGTCTCCCACGAGGATTCCAGCTACACCCGCCCGGAGGATGTGGAGGAGTTCGTCAGCAAAACCGGCTGTGACAGCCTGGCCATCGCCATTGGCACCAGCCACGGCGCCTTCAAGTTCAAGGGCGAGCCCAAGCTGCGCTTTGACATCCTGGAGGACATCTCCCGCCGCCTGCCCGGCTTCCCCATTGTGTTGCACGGCGCCTCCAGCGTGATTCCCGAGTACGTGGAGATGATCAACCAGTATGGCGGCAAGATGGAAGGCGCGCAGGGCGTGCCCGAGGCCATGCTGCGCAAGGCCGCCTCCATGGCGGTGTGCAAAATCAACATCGATTCAGACCTGCGCCTGGCCTTCACCGGCGTCATCCGCAAGCATTTTGCCGAGCATCCTGACCACTTTGACCCCCGGCAGTACCTCTCCGATGCCCGCGCCGCGCTCAAGGGCATGGTGCGCCACAAGATTGTCAACGTGCTGGGCTGCAACAACAAAGGCTGATTCACTTGCCCGGCGCGTCTTCGCTGCCGGGCCTTATCATGTAAAAAGGCAGGTGTCATATGGAACTTAGAGGAAAAGTTGTCGTTGCCCAGGGCGGTGGCCCGACGGCGGTCATCAACCAGTCCCTGGTGGGCGCGGTGCTGGAAAGCCGCAAGTTCCCCCAGATTACGCAGGTGTACGGCGCCATTGGCGGCATGCGCGGCATCGTGGATGAGCGCTTCATGGACCTCACCCAGGAAACCACCCACAACCTGGAGCGGGTGGCGGTCACCCCCTCCTCCGCCCTGTCCTCCACCCGGGACAAGCCGGATGAGAAGTACTGCGAGGAGATTTTCAAGGTTTTCCGTGCCCACGATGTGCGCTATTTCTTCTACATCGGCGGCAACGATTCCTCCGACACCGTGCGCATTGTCAACGAGCAGGCTGAGCGCACCGGCTATGAGTTCCGCGCCATCCACATCCCCAAGACCATCGACAATGACCTGATGGTCAACGACCACACCCCGGGCTACCCCTCGGCCGCCCGCTTTGTGGCGCAGAGCTTCATGGGCGTCAACCTGGACAACCGCGCCCTGCCAGGCGTGCACATCATGGTGGTCATGGGGCGCCACGCGGGCTTTTTGACGGCGGCCTCCGCCATCGCGCAGAGCAGCCCGGATGACGGCCCTCACCTGATCTACCTGCCTGAGCGCGCCTTTGAGATGGACAAGTTCCTCAGCGATGTCAAAACCATGCATGACCGCCATGGCCGCTGCCTGATCGCGGTGAGCGAGGGCATCCAGGACAAGCATGGCGTGCCCGTGCTCTCCACCCTGATGGAGACTGAGCGGGATGCCCATGGCAACGTGCAGCTGTCTGGCACCGGCGCGCTGGGCGAGCAGCTGGCCAACCAGGTCAAGGAGAAGCTGGGCCTCAAGCGCGTGCGGTCGGACACCCTGGGCTACCTGCAGCGCTCCTTCATTGGCTGCGTGTCCGACGTGGACCAGCGCGAGGCGCGCGAGGTGGGGGAGAAGGCCGCCCAATACGCCATCTGGCATAATGTGGACGGCTCCATCACCATCCACCGCACCGGCAACTACGCGGTGGACTATCAGCTGACCAGCCTCAGGGAAATCGCGGCCAAAACCCGTCTGATGCCCGATGCCTTCATCAACAAGGCGGGCAACAACGTCACCGAGGCCTTCACCAACTACCTGCGCCCGCTGCTGGGCTCGGGCATGCCCGAGGCTGCCCGGTTGCGCGCGCCCATCGTGCCTGCCATCCTGGCAAAATAAGGCGGCATCTGGCGGCAGGGTGGGTTCCATCCTGCCGCTTCTTTATCATGACCTCAGGGGGAAAGACATGGTCAAGAAAATCGCGGTGCTTACCAGCGGCGGGGACAGCCCCGGCATGAACGCGGCGGTGATGGAGGTGTCCCGCTTCGCGGCCCTGGCCGGCATGCCTTTGGTGGGCATCAAGCGCGGCTACAACGGGCTGATTGGCAAGTTCTCCCCGGAGGACAGCTTCACCACCCGCCTGTCCATGGACACGGTGCTGGACATCGCCGACCTGCCCGGCACCTACCTGCGCACCGCGCGCTGTGAGGAGTTCTTCCTGCCCGAGTACCAGCAAAAAGCGGCAAAGTTTCTGCGCGACCTCAATGTCTGCGGCCTGGTGGTGATTGGCGGGGACGGCTCCTACCACGGCGCGCAGGCCCTCAGCCACCTGGGCATCCCCTGCATCGGCATCCCGGGCACCATTGACAACGACCTGGAATATTCCGAGACCTCCCTGGGCTTTGACACCGCGGTCAATGTGTGCGTTGACGCGGTGCGGGCCATCCGCGCCACCTCCCGCTCCCATGACCGCCCGGCGGTGGTGGAGGTCATGGGCCGCAACTGCGGAGACATCGCCATGTCCACCGCCATGTCCACCGGCACCGAGATCGTCATCGTGCCCGAGGTGCGCAACTGGAACATCCTTGATGTGGTCAAGCGGCTGGAAACCCTGGTACAGCGCGGCAACACCCGCGCCACCATCGTGGTGGCTGAGGGCGCCTACAAAACCATGAAACCCTTTGATTACTATACCTACCTCAAGCCCTACACCCAGATTTTTGAGGGCGAGCCCATGTCAGCCCGGCGGCTGGCCCATGTATTGCGCTACAAGACGGGCACCGAGGTGCGCTACAATGTGATTGGCTATACCCAGCGCGGGCATGAGCCCACCGCCCAGGACGCGGCCTTCGCGTTTGAGGCGGCCTACATGGCGGTTGAGCTGCTCAAGCGCGGCATCGGCAACGAGGCCATCGGCATGCGGCATGGGCGTGTCTTCCACATGCCGCTGGACAAGGCGCTCACCATCAAGCCCCGCTTCAAGCGCCACATCTACCGCCTGATCAACTCGCTGTAACGATGAAGGTGCATTTCTTCAATCGTCCGGGGCGCGCCCTGTGGCTCAGCCTGCTGCTGCTGGTCATCATGCTGCCCGCCACGGCCACCACGGTGTTCCACACGCCCGGCAGCGGCAAAGCGCCCTTCGCCCCGGTTGCGTTCCGGGAAGGCGAACCCTTTGTGCCGGACCAGCCGCTGCTGCGGGTGGACTTCATCAATGTGAAGATTGGGGATGCCATCCTGCTGCGCGCCGGGGACCAGTCCATGATGATTGACGGGGGCACCCGGGGCAAGGCAGACATGCTGGAGCTGTTTTTTGCGGACCAGGGCATCACGGACTTCACCTATTATTTCAACACCCATGCCCATGATGACCACATAGAGGCGTCCACCTGCCTGGTGCAGCGCGGCTACCCCACCACCTGCTACCTGAGCAAGTACCCGGACACTGCCCGGGGGCCATGGCTGGACGAGCTGTTCTCCGCCCTCAAGAAAAAGGGCATCCCCCACCGCCAGGTGCTGCCGGGAGAGCAGTTGGATTTTGCCGGCGCCCGGCTCACCTTCCTGGAAAACACCCGGGAGGGCGCCAAGGCCGGGGTCAACGCCCGCTCCATGATGCTGCATGTGCGCTTTGGCGAGCGCAGCCTGCTGCTGACAGCCGATGTGACCGGAAACAGCCTGCTGGAGCTGCTGCAGGATTACCCGGAGCTGATGGATGTGGACATCATGAAATCCCCGCACCATGGGTACAACCGCCTGCACCAGCAGTTTCTGGACTGCGCGGCGCCGGAGCTGATGGTCATCACCTCCAACACCGTGGTGAAAAACAACCTGGCAGACCAGCTTAAGCTGCTGGGGATGCCGCATTATTTTATCTCCATGGGCACCGTCAGCCTGGTGACCGACGGCCAGACCTGGCAGGTGAGCCAACACCCCAACAATTAACCCATGCCCAAGGGCATGGGTCAGTTTCCCCGTCAACCTGTCTTATGCGCAATATACAAGCGAATATCTTGTCAGTCGCCCGCTTCGCCTGTCACGGGCAGCTCGCCCACCACCAGGATGTCCTTCAGCCGCCGGCCGCCTTTGACCGGGTTGGTGATGACCTCGCCGTTGAACCACAGCATGGCGGATTGTCCGCCGTCCAGGTTATAGGCCGCCCGCATGCCCAGGCCCTGCATGAAGGCGCTCAGCTGCTCCAGGGTCATGCCCCGGCTGGCGCTGCTTCTGCCGTCCACAACCACAAAGGCGTAGTGGCCGGGTTCGTAGTACCCAATCGCGCTGCGCGGGTTGGCGCGGCGGATGGTGGAATCAAACCGCTCAATGGCCTGGCCATCCACCAGCAGCGCCGGGCCAAAGAGAAAGGCCTGCCACACGCCCAGCGCCAGCATGCCCGGCACATCCATTTGCCTGCGCTGGAAGGTGAGCATGCGGCCATCCTTCAAAAGCAGCCCGTTGTCCCGCAAGCTGTTCTCGCTTTTGCGGTGCACCTGCCCGTTGCCCACGGACAGGCCTGCATTGAGCAGGTTGGCGTAGTCCCCCGTCATGGCCAGGATGGCCCTGTTTTCTGTCGCCAGGGTTTTCATGCTGCGCATTTCCCCGTCAAAGCGGTTCAGCGCGTAGGCGCGGCGCAGGTAGGCCAGGGAGGAAACCCACACATCCGCGATGGTCACATCCGATTTGCTCTCCTCATCACGCAGGCGGGAGATGGTGATGTGGATGTCCTGGCTCTGGTAGCTGTCCTGGGTGAGGATGGGGGGCATGCCCAGGGGCAGGAAGGTGCCTTCCGGCGCGTTGGCGCGCAGGTCAACCAGCCCTGTCGCCACGGTGACGGGCGTTTCAGCCAGGCCCACCTGCAGGGGGAACATCAGGCTGGCCACAAGGGCCAGCAACAAGGTGCGTGTTATACGCCGCATCGGATTGCGCTCCTTTCACCGGGTGAATGCCACAGACCGCCCATGTCTAATATAACGCGGCTGGGCCGGCAGGTCTTGCCTTATAATAAACTATGCCCCGGATGCTGGTTCATTGCCAGCCCTGGGGCATGGTTTGGGGGTGCTGACAACCGCTCAGTACAGCGGCTGGCCTGTCATTGCCTCTGGGATGGGCAGCCCCATGCTCTTGAGCATGGTGGGGGCGATGTCGGCCAGCCGGCCGCCCGCGCGCAGCGTCTTGCCCACAAACTGCGGCCCCACGGCGATGAAGGGCACCGGGTTGGTGGTGTGCGCGGTGAGCACGCCATTGGTCTCATAGTCAATCATCTGGTCGGCGTTGCCGTGGTCCGCGGTCACAAAAGCCTGGCCGCCCTTTTGCAGGATGCGGTCCACCAGCAGGCCCACATCCCGGTCCACCTCCTTCACCGCGGCCACCGCCGCGGGGATGACGCCGGTGTGGCCCACCATGTCGCAGTTGGCGAAGTTCAGGATCATCACGTCATAGGTGCCCGCCTCGATGACTTCCAGCGCCTTCTGGGTGACCTCGGGGGCGGACATCTCAGGCTTCAGGTCAAAGGTGGCCACCTTGCTGGAGGGAATCAGGAAGCGGTCCTCCCCGGGGTTGGATTTCTCCACGCCGCCGTTGAAGAAGAAGGTGACATGAGGGTATTTCTGCGTCTCCGCGATGCGCACCTGCATAAGGCCCAGGCTGGCCAGGTACTCGCCCAGGGTGCCGGTGAGCGTCAGGGGCGGGTTCACCACCCGCAGCCCCGTGAAGGTCTCGTCATACTGGGTCATGGTCACGTAGTGCAGGTCCAAAAACCCGCCGGCGTGCTCAAAATGGGGGAAGTCCGGCATGATGAAGGCGCGGGTAATCTGGCGCATGCGGTCAGGGCGGAAGTTGAAGCACACCATGCTGTCCTTCCGGTTCACCCGGCCCACGGGCTGGCCATCTTCCACCAGCACAATGGGCTTGACAAACTCATCGGTCACGCCGGCCTCATAGCTCTCCCGCACGGCCTGCACCGGGTCAGTGGCCTGGACACCCTTGCCATCCACGATGGCATCATAGCCCAGCTTGATCCGCTCCCAGATGTTGTCGCGGTCCATGCCCCAGTAGCGTCCCTGCACACTGGCGACGCGGCCCACGCCCAGGCTGGCCAGCTTGTCCTGCAGCTGCTGCACAAAGCCGGCGCCGCTGGTGGGCGGCACATCCCGGCCATCCAGCATCACATGCACGAACACACGGGTCAGGCCGCGGTTTTTCGCCATGTCCAGCAGGGCGAAGAGGTGGTCAATGTGGCTGTGCACGCCGCCGTCTGACAGCAGGCCCATCAGGTGCAGGGCATGGCCGCTTTCGCGGGCAGTGTCCATCGCCCAGATGAGCGGCTCCTTTTCAAACAGCGCGCCGCTTTGGATGTCGTTGGTGACCTGCATCAGCTCCTGGTTGACAATGCGCCCGGCGCCGATGTTCAGGTGCCCCACCTCGGAGTTGCCCATCTGCCCGGGCGGCAGCCCCACATCCGGCCCGGAGGCGGACAGCAGGGTATGGGGATAGGCGGCCTTCAGCCGGTCGATATTGGGGGTGCCGGCTGCCAGGATGGCGTTGCCCAGTGGGTTGGGGTTCTCACCAAAGCCGTCTATGATGATGAGGGCTGTCAGTTTTTTGGACACAATAACTCCTTCTGGTATAGACAATGCCGGTTTATTCGAAGTGTACCACCTGGGCAAAGTCAGCCGCCTTCAGGGAGGCGCCGCCGATCAGCCCGCCGTCAATCTCGCTTTGCGCCATCAGACCCCGCACATTCTTGGGGTTCATGCTGCCGCCGTACTGGATGCGCACCTGGTCGGCCGCCTGCTGGCCATAGGCCGCGCGCACCGCCTGGCGGATGACACCGATGGTTTCATTGGCCTGCTCGTCCGTGGCGGTCAGCCCCGTGCCGATGGCCCAGACCGGCTCATAGGCGATGATGACCTGCCCCACCTGCTGCGCCGTCAGGCCGCTCAGGGCAATCAGTGTCTGGTAGGTGACCAGCGCGTTGGTGTAGCCAGCCTCGCGCTGCTCCTTTTTTTCGCCCACACAGATGATGGGCACCAGCCCGGCTTCCACCGCGGCCTTGACCCGCAGGTTGACGGTTTCATCCGTCTCGCCAAAATACTGCCGCCGCTCGCTGTGGCCGATGATGACATATTCCACCCCGGCTTCCTTGAGCATGCCCGCGCTGAGTTCCCCGGTGAAAGCGCCGGAGGGCATGTAGTGCACGTTCTGCGCGCCCAGCTTGATCTGGCTGCCCGCAAGGGCTTCCCTGGCCGCGGAAAAATCCACCGCGGGCACGCAGACCACCACGGTCGCCCGCGCGTCCTGCACCAGCGGCTTGAGCTCCTCAATCAGTTCGGCCGCTTCCTTGGGCCCCTTGTTCATTTTCCAGTTCCCGGCGATGACAGGTGTGCGCATATTGCCCTCCGTTTGCTTGTTCTTCCAAAAGTATAGTATACCCGCCTGGCGCGGCGCCCGTTGGCCGGCCAGGCGGATATTGATGGGGTGCCTACTTGTCGTTGAGGGCCGCCACGCCGGGCAGCACCAGCCCCTCCAGAAACTCCAGCGAAGCACCCCCGCCAGTGGAGATGTGGGTGATCTTGTCCCCAAAGCCCATCTGGATGACGGCCGCGGCGGAGTCGCCGCCGCCCACGATGGTGGTGGCGCCGCTGTCAGCCATGGCCTGGGCGACCGCGCGGGTGCCCTGGGCGTAGTTGGGCATCTCAAACACGCCCATGGGGCCATTCCAGATGACGGTCCTGGCGCCCTTGATGGCCTGGGCAAACAGCTCGCAGGTCTTGGGGCCGATGTCCAGCCCCTGCCAGCCCTCCGGGATGTCGTTGGTGGGCACCACCTTGATGTTGGCGTCATTGGCAAAGCGGTCAGCCACCACCGTGTCCACCGGCAGCAGCAGCTTGACGCCCCGGTCCTCGGCTTTTTGCATCATCTCCCGGGCGTACTCCAGCTTGTCCTCCTCCAGCATGCTGGCGCCAATCTTTCCGCCCTTGGCCAGGGTGAAGGTGTAGGTCATGCCGCCGCTGACAATCAGTGTGTCCACCTTGTCCAGCAGGTTGTTGATCACGCCCAGCTTGTCGGCAATCTTGGCCCCGCCCAGGATGGCCACAAAGGGGCGGTCCGGGTTGTCCAGCGCCTTGCCTAAAAAGACCAGCTCCTTCTCCAGCAGGAAGCCGGACACAGCCGGCAGGAAGCTGGCCACGCCCGCGGTGCTGGCATGGGCGCGGTGGGCGGTGCCAAAGGCGTCGTTCACATACACATCGGCAAAGGAGGCCAGCTTTTTGGCAAAGGCCTCGTCATTCTTTTCCTCTTCCTTGTGGAAGCGCAGGTTCTCAAGCAGGGCCACCTCGCCCGGCTGCAGGGAGGCCACCACGCGCTCAGCGTCCGGGCCGATTACGTCCTTGGCCATTTTCACAGGCTGGCCCAGCAGCTCGCTCAAGCGCCTGGCGACAGGCGCCAGGGAAAACCTGGGGTTGATCTCCCCCTTGGGGCGGCCCAGGTGGCTGCACAGGATGGTCCTGGCGCCCTGTTCCAGCAGGTAGCGGATGGTGGGCAGCGCGCCCTGGATGCGGTTCTCATCGGTGATGTTCAGCTGCTCATCCATGGGCACGTTAAAATCCACGCGCACCAGCACCTTTTTGTTCTTGAGGTCCACATCGCGCACTGTTTTCTTGTTCATGGGGGTTCCTCCTTTATTTGTGTTGGTCTTCCTGCAGTTCTTCCTGGTCCAGCAGCCTGAGCATGGCCCGTCCCAAGCCCTCGTCCACCACCAGGGCCCAGGGCGGATGCCAGCGCACGGCGGCCAGCACGGCCTCACCTTTGTGGGCGCCGGCCGCTGACATGATGGACAGGGCATCGGGCTTGCCCACGCCCAGCTCGGCGGACAGGGTGGGGCTTTGGTGGATGACCCTGCCCTTGATGTCAAAGAAATCACCCAGCGCCTCGCCCACCGCGCCCGCTTTTTGCAGCTGGCGGCGCATGGACAGGGACAGGCTGCGCCGCTGGGCCATGTCATCGGAGCGCCCCACCCCAAAGAGGATGATGTCAGCGTTGCGCATCAGCGCGAGGGTGGCGCGGATGCCGGGCAGCTTGGCTGCCTTTTGCAGCGTCTCCGCGTCCATGCCCTCGGGCAGGTGCATCAGGCGGTAGTCGCCGCCCACGCGCTGGGCCAGCTCACCCGCCACCGCGTCCGCCTGCATCTGGGCCATGCGGCCAAAACCCCCGCGGGCGGGCACCACCATCACCGGGCCCGGGCCCGGGGTCATGGCGCGGGCCACCTCGTTCATCGTGCTGCCGCCGGACACCGCGATGATCATGTTCTCCTTGAGCACGGACAGCACGGTCTGCGCGGTCGCGCGGCCCAGCTCCACCATCACCAGGCGGTCCACATCCGCGTCACCGGGCACCACCACCAGGTTGGGGATGTTCATCCGCGCCTTGAGCTGGGTTTCCAGGTCAAACAAGCCGGAGATGTTGCGGCACAGCTTGCGCACCTCAGGCAGGATTTTCAGCCCGTCATCCGACAGCTGCATCCCGCTGGTGTCCAGCACAATCAGGCCCTCCTCTTTCAGGGATTCCGCCGCCGCCCGCACCTCGCGCTCAGACAGCTGCATGGAGGCGGCCAAGGTGCGCCGGCCCACCGGCCCGATGGCGTTGATGCGCTCCAGCAGCAGCGCGCGCTTGTAGATTTCCTCCACCTGGTCAGCAGCGATGCGCTTGAGCGTGGCCCATGTGATTTCCAGCAAACCCATCCCTCCTCCCGGGTGCGGGTCAGTATTCGCCCGCCCGGGATATTATACCCCAAGGGCGGCCGCGCGGCAAGGTGCAAAAAAACCGGGCAGCCCCGGTTTTTGACTTGCTTTGGCCATCAGACCATTTGCCCGCTCATCTGCTGGCCGCCCAGCACATGGAAGTGCAGGTGATGTACGCTCTGGCAGGCATGGGGGCCGCAGTTGGAGACCAGCCGGTAGCCACTGCCGTCAATGCCCGTCAGGCGCGCCACCTGGCTGGCGGCCCGCAGCAAGGCGCCCAGCAGGGCGTCCTCCGCCTGGCCCAGGTCATTCAACCCCTCCAGGTGTTTCTTGGGCACGATCAGCACATGCTGGGGCGCCTGCGGGCTGATGTCCCGGAAGGCCAGCACGCGTTCGTCCTCATATAGGGTATCACCGGGGATTTTCCCCGCCACGATCATGCAGAACAGACAATTCTCCATCCCAGCACCCTCCTGTTATTCGTCTTCATCCAGCAGTGTACCACAAAAGCCTTCCAGGCAGAGGCTTTTCAGCCGCACGGCCTGGATGCGCCCTTCAGCCCCGCCCGGGGCGCTCACCACCAGCCCCGTCACGGTCTGGCCCCTGGCCAGGCCGGCCTCATCCACCTGCTCAAACAGCACCTGTTCTATGCTGCCCAGCATCCCCTGCCGGAACTGCCAGCTCATCTCCTGGTCCAGCTGTGCCATCAGGCGGGCGCGCCGGGTTTTTTCCGCGCGGCTCAGCTGGCCGGGCATGCGGTCAGCGGCTGTGCCCGCCCGGCGGCTGAAGGGAAAGATGTGCATCCGGGCAAAGCCTGCCCGGCGGCAGAAGGCCAGGGTCTGCTCAAACTCTTCCTCTGTCTCCCCGGGAAAGCCCACCAGCACGTCGGTGGTCAGCGCGCAGCCAGGGAAGGCCGCGCGCAGCCTGTCCAGCGACTCCAGGTACTCAGCCGTGGTATAGCGCCTGCGCATGCGCCGCAGCACGGTGTCAGAGCCGGACTGCAAGGACAGGTGGAACTGCGGGCAGAGCGCGGGGATTTTTGCCAGCTCCCGCACAAAATGTGCTGTGGCCACCACCGGTTCAAGGGAGCCCAGGCGCAGCCGGGCGAGGCCCGGCACAGCGGCCGCCTGGACCGCGTCCAGCAGGCTGGTCCCGTCCAGGTCCTTGCCGTAGCTGCTCAGGTGGATGCCGGTGAGCACCAGCTCCTGGTAGCCGGCATCCCGCAGGCGCAGCGCCTCCTGATGGATGGCCTCCGGCATGCGCGAGCGGATGCCCCCGCGCACATGGGGGATGATGCAGTAAGCGCAGAAGCGGTCACAGCCCTCCTGGATTTTCATCACCGCCCGCGTGCGCCCCTCATGGCTTGAGATGGACAGCTCCTCATAGGGCAGCCGCTGCACATCCTCCACCGCGGCAATCTGGCTGTCCGTCGCGATAGCCTCCTCCAGCAGCTGCACCACCTGCTCGCGGTGCTGGCTGCCAATGATCAGCCGCGCGCCCAGGTCCTTCAGCTTGTCCGCGTCCTTCTGCGCCAGGCAGCCGGCCGCCACCAGCTGGCTGTCTGGCTGCTCGCGGCGCACCCGGTGCAGCGCCTGGCGGCTCTTCTGCTCGCCCACCGCGGTCACCACGCAGGTGACCACCACGTTGACATCAGCCTGCTCACCAAAGGGCAGGCTGCGGTAGCCCGCCTGCTGGAACATCTCCATCATGGCCTGGGCGTCATACTGGTTCACCTTGCAGCCCAGGGTGTGGAAAGCGACTGTTTTTTGGGGTTGGTTTTGCAAATTGTTCCTCATTGAAAATCGTCATTGAGCGCCAGCAGCATGGCGATGGCGGCGATACCGGCCGTCTGCGTGCGCAGGATGCGCGGCCCCAGGCTGACCGCCTGGGCGGGCAGGCCTTCCACCTCCTGGGGGGTGAAGCCGCCTTCGGGGCCAATCACCAGCCCCAGGTCCAGGGCGCCCCGGTAGGCTGCGCGCAGGCTTTGCCCGCCAGCCAGCTCGTAGGCAAGCAGCGCCTGCTCGTGCCGGGCCAGGCGGCCCTTCAACTTCTCATACCCAATGGGCGCCTCTACCCTGGGGATGATGGTGCGGCCGGACTGCATGGCCGCCTCCCGGGCAATCTTGTTCAGCCGGTCCATCCTCTTGCCCGGTTCCGGGCGGGACACGCAGCGTGAAAACACGCAGGGCACGATGGCAAACACGCCCAGTTCCACCGCCTGGCGCACCACCAGGTCCAGCTTGTCGCCCTTGGGCCAGCCCTGGTACAGGGTGATGCGGGTGCGCGCCTCGCTGCTGCCAAGCGGCTTCAGCAGCCGCGCCGCGGCCAGGTTGCCCTTTGCCTCCAGCCTTGCCTCATAGCGCTGGCCCTGCACGCTCACCCGGATGTGGTCCCCCGGGCGCAGGCGCAGTACCCGCAGGGCGTGGTGGCTGTCCTCCGGGGACAGCGTCGCCAGGTCGCCAGTTGCCCCCTCTGTGAAAAAATCAGGCATCGGCCACCCCAAACAGCAGCGCCACCCACTCACCCTCCTGGCGCTGGTCAAGCAGTGAGAATCCCAGCCCAGTCAGCGCGTCCTCCACGTCCCGGGCCCGCTCCCGGATGATGCCTGAGGCCAGGAAGCGGCCGCCGGCAGCCAGCAGCGGGCGCACGTCGGGGGCCAGGCTGAGGATGACATCGGCCAGGATGTTGGCGCAGACCAGGTTGAATTGCTGCCCGCTGATGCCGCCTGTGAGGTCGCCCTGGCGCACCTGGATGCGTTGCGCCAGCCCGTTGCGCGCGATGTTTTCCCTCGCCGCCTTGACCGCCACCGGGTCAAGGTCCACCGCCAGCACCTGGTCCGCGCCCAGCCTGGCCAGCGCGATCGCCAGAATGCCCGAGCCCGTGCCGATGTCCAGCGCGCTGCCGCCGGCAAAATGGGCTTCAATCATCTCCATGCACAGCCTGGTGGTTTCATGGGTGCCGGTGCCAAAGGCCATGCCCGGGTCCATGTCAATGACCAGGTCATGGGGCTGCCGGTCATAGGTCTCCCACACCGGGCGGACCACCAGGCGCCTGCCCACGCGCAGGGGTTTGAAGTACCGCTTCCAGTTCTCGGCCCAGTCCTCATCCCGCACCTGCCTGGATCGCAGTTCCAGCCTGCCCGCGGCCGTCCCCAGGATGCCTGCCAGCTGGCTGATGGCGCTGCGTGCCAGCAGCAGATGTTCCGGGCTTGCGAACCAGGCCTTGACCTGCACATCCGCCGGCAGGCTGTCGCGCAGGGCCTGGCTGTACAGCTCGCCATAGCCAGGTCCCGCCTCTGCCTGCGGGATGTCCGCGCGGTCAATGATCTGGCTGCCTTTGGCGCCAGCGCGGATAAGCGCCTCGCTGACCGCGTCCGCGGCCTGGGTGGTGGTGCTGACGCTTGCTTCAATCCAGTCCATGCCATCCTCCTTGCTTTTGAGGATTATAGCCCCCAGCGCCCCGCGATGCAATCAAGCAGCCCCGCGGGCTGCGCCGCGGGGCTGGGCATGGGGGAGTGGCGGGCTGCGCTAATCCACGTCGTTGCAGTGGCGCACCGCGCCGCGCTTGCGCGCCTGGCCCAGGTAGGCATCGCGCACCCGCTGGTCGTTCAGCAGCTGCTGGCCCGCCCCTTCCATGGTGATGCGCCCGGTTTCCAGCACATAGCCGTAGTCGGCCGCGCGCAGGGCGGCGTTGGCGTTTTGCTCAATCAGCAGGATGGTGATGCCCTCGTCGCGCAGGCGGTGGATGATGGAGAAGATGTCCCGCACCACCAGCGGCGCCAGGCCCAGGGAGGGCTCATCCATCATCAGCAGCTTGGGCCTGGCCATCAGCGCGCGGCCCACGGCCAGCATCTGCTGCTCGCCGCCGGACAGCGTGCCAGCCATCTGCCAGTGGCGCTCCTTCAACCTTGGGAAGCGCTCATACACATAGTCAATCGCGGCATTGACCTCCGCGTGGTCTTTGCGCAAAAAGGCGCCAATCTTCAGGTTTTCCAGCACGCTCAGGTTGGGGAAGACCCGCCGCCCCTCCGGCACCAGCACGATGCCCTCACTGACAATGCGCGAGGTGTCCAGCGCCGTGATGTCCCGCCCGTCAAAGGTGATGCCGCCGCCCTTGATGGGCACCAGGCCGCTGATGGCCCGCAGGGTGGTGGACTTGCCCGCGCCGTTCGCGCCAATCAGCGTGACAATCTGCCCCTTTTCCACCTCAAAGGAAATGGTCTTGAGCGCCTCAATGCCCCCGTAGCTTACCTGGAGGTTGCTGACTGTAAGCAGGCTCATTCCTCTTCCACCCCCAAATAGGCTGTGACAACGTCCGGGTTGTCCTGAATCTCCTGGGGCAGCCCGGTGGCGATCTGCCGGCCAAAGTCTATCACGTAGATGCGCTCGGAGATGTCCATCACCAGGTCCATGTGGTGCTCAATCAGGAAGATGGTCAGGTCAAAGCGCTCGCGCACCTCCTGGATGAACTGGCCCAGGGCGTCGGTTTCCTGCGGGTTCATGCCGGCGGCCGGCTCGTCCAGCAGCAGCAGTTTGGGGTTGGTGGCCAGCGCCCGGGCAATCTCCAGCCGGCGCTGCTTGCCGTAAGGCAAGGAGGTGGCCAGCTCATCTTTTTCATCCATCAGGCCCACCGCCTCCAGCATCTTGAGCGCGTGTTCCCGCAGCTGCTTTTCCTCCCTGTGGTTTAACCGCAGCGCCGCGGTGAACAGGTTGCTGCTGCGGTGGAGGTGGGTGGCGATCAGCACGTTTTCAAAGGCGGTCTGCGTTTTGAACAGGCGGATGTTCTGGAAGGTGCGCGCCACCCCCAGCTTGGTGATGGCATCCGGCGTGCTGGTGACCCGCTGGCTGGGGAAGTCCTTGTAGCTGCCCGCGTACAGCGCCTTCATCTTGCCCTGGGGCTGGGCGCTCACGATGACCTGGCCCTGGTAGCGCACCTGGCCGGCGGTGGGCACATAGACGCCGGTGATGCAGTTGAAGGCCGTGGTCTTCCCCGCGCCGTTGGGGCCAATCAGGGCAACAATCTCACCCTGGTCAATATGCATGGACAGGTTGTCCACCGCCACGACGCCGCCAAACTGCATGGTGACATGCTGCAGCTCCAGCACCCGCTCAGCCATCCCGGCCTCCCTTCCCGCGCCGACCCAGCCACCGCGTGAGGCGGGCGATGCTCAGCTCCCGGTCGCCCATGATGCCCTGGCGGTAAAACAGCACCACCACCATGATGACCACCGAAAAGGCCACCATGCGAAAACCCGAGCGCAGCAGCGGCACCCGGAAGCTGCCCATCATGGTCTCATTGTCCAGGAAGCGCAGCCACCACTCACTGGCAGCCACAAACAGGAAGCTGGCCATCACGGAGCCGGACAGCGAGCCCATGCCGCCGATCACCACAATGAGCAAAATCTCATAGGTCATGGCACTGGTAAAGGCGGCCGCCTGCACCGTGGTCTGGTACATCGCCAGCAGCGCGCCGCCGATGCCGGCAAAGAAGCTGCTAATCACGAAGGCCATCTGTTTGTGCCGGTACAGGTTGATGCCCATGGCTTCCGCCGCTACCTCATCATCCCGGATGGCCTTGAAGGAGCGGCCATAGGTGGAATGGATCAGCAGCGCAATCAGCGCGATGCTGACCCCCGCCACCGCAAAGGGGAAGAGGGCGGTCTGGAAGGTGGGAAAGCGCCGCAGCAGGTTGGAGCCATTGGTGATGGGCCCCAGCCCGTCATACTGGAAGACCGCGCGGATGATTTCCGCGAAGCCCAGGGTGGCGATGGCCAGGTAGTCGCTCTTGAGCCGCAGCACCGGCAGCCCAATCAGCCAGGCGAAGAAGGCGGCGCCCAGGCCCGCCAGCACCATGGCCACCAGGGTGGGCATTTCAAACTGGATCAGCCCGCCTGCGTAATACTGGTACACCTGCGGCCGGCTTTCCACCGGGATGGTGAAGATGGCAAAGATGTAGGCGCCAATCAGCATGAACCCGGCCTGCCCCAGGGAGAACAGCCCGGTGAACCCGTTGAGCAGGTTCATGGAGACCGCCACCAGCGCGTAGATGGCGCCCTTCTTGAGCACCGTCATCAGCATGGAGCTGCCGCCCACCATGTTTTCCAGGATGTAGACCCCGGCGTACAGCGCCGCGATGAGCACCACGGGCAGGGCAGCCCTGCGCCACTTGCCTTGGCGGCTGAACACCAGCCCCGTGAGGGCGGTTGCGGCCACCAGCAAGAACATGCCCAGCGCGCTCAGGCTGGGGCCGTTCTCGTAAAAGAACAGCTCAAAGCCGGTCCGGCTGTCCATCACGAGGCTGTCAGAAAAGCCCCCGGTGTAGCGGTCCAGGTTGCGCAGGGTGCGTTCGCGGTTGCCCTCAGCAAAGCTGTCCAGCACCCGGTCACGCGCCTTTTGCATCTGGGCGTCCTGCAGGGCTGCCTGGTGTGGGTCCATGCGCTCCAGCAGCTGGGGCAGGCTGTCCTTGGCCTGGAAGGAGAAAAACAGCAGCGTCGCCGCGGCCAGCGCCAGCAGGAAGGCGATGGAGAGTTTGAATGCTTTCATGCGCCCTCCCTATACCTTCTCATGCACCGGCTCACCAAACAGGCCGGTGGGCTTGAAGATGAGGATGATGATCAGCAGCGCGAAGGTGAAGGCGTCCGAGAAGGTGGTCAGCCCCAGCGCCTTGATGATGTTTTCCGCGATGCCAATGATGAAGGCCCCAATGACCGCCCCGGGGATGGAGCCGATGCCGCCAAACACGGCAGCCACAAAGGCTTTCAAGCCCGGCATGGCGCCGGAGGTGGGCGTGACCGCGGTGTAGTTGCTGAAATACAGCATGGAGCCCACCGCCGCCAGGAAGGACCCGATGATGAAGGTGACCGAGATCACCGCGTTGATTTTGATGCCCATGAGCTTGGAGGTTTCAAAATCCTTGCTCACCGCGCGCATGGCCATGCCCACCTTGGTGTGGTTGATCAGCTGCACCAGCGCCACCACAAGCACCAGGGTCAGCACCGGGGTCACCAGGGTGACCATTTTGGTGGTGGCGGTGTAGATGCTCACGGTGCTGGAAATCCAGGGCAGGGTGGGGTACTGCCGCGCCAGGCCGCCAGTTACGTACCACATGAGGTTTTGCAAGAGGTAGCTCACCCCGATGGCCGAAATCATGATGGACATGCGCGGCGCGTTACGCAGTGGCTTGTAGGCCGCCCGCTCCACCGCGAACCCCAGGAACACCGTAAAGGCGATGGTCATCGGCAGGGAGAGGTACAGCGGCAGGCTGGCGCTGGCATACAGCATCACATAGGCGGCCACGGTGAAAATGTCGCCGTGGGCGAAGTTGATCAGCCGCAGGATGCCGTACACCATGGTATAACCGATGGCAATCAGGGCATACTGTCCGCCCACTGAGATGCCCGCCAGCAGATAGGGCAGGTTGGCGCTGATAAAATCAGTCATCTCTTCCTCGTTTGTCCAGATCCGCTGAAGAAAGGGGGGCCGATGCCTTGCGGTGCCTCGGCCCCCATCCGTTCAGACCGGAAAGCGTGGTGCCCTGGCTTATTCGGTGATGCCCTGCACCTTCACGAACACCCAGGTGGCATCCTCGTTGTTGGTGCGCTTGATGAAGGCCTGGTCGCGTACCGCGTCGCCGTTCTCGCCAAACACGATGGCGCCGGTGACGCCCTCGTAGGTGACGTCCGCCATGATGTCGGCAATGTCATCGCGCTCGGCGGAGTCGGCCAGCTTCAGTGCCTCCAGCGCCACCATGTAGCCGTCATAGCCCAGCGCCGTCACGGCCGCCACGATGTCGTTGCCGCCGTTGTTGGCCAGCTTTTCCGGGTTGGCGTTCAGCCAGGCCTTGAAACCGCTGACAAACTCGGCCGCCAGGGAGGAGGTGTCCCCCTCGTCAAAGAAGGTGGAAACGCTCACGGACAGGTCCGTGCCCTTGGCTGCCTCCAGGATGACGGAGGAATCCCAGGTGTCGCCCGCCATGATGGGCACCGTGATGCCGTTGGCGGCCGCCTGGGTGATGATCTGGGAGGCAAACTCGGTGGAGGTGGGGGCAAAGATGACCTCGGCGCCGCCGTTGACCGCGTTGATCAGGTAGGCGGTGAAGTCGCTGGTGCCCAGGGGGAAGGTCTCGCCGGTCACTTCGCCGCCCTTGGCCTTGAAGGCCTCGGTGAAGAAGTGGGCCAGGCCCACGTCGTAGTCGTTGCCCAGCTGCGCCAGGGTGTAGGCCTTCTTGGCGGCGAACTCATCCATGGCATAGCTGGCCAGCACCGTGCCCTGGAAGGGGTCCAGGTAGCAGATGCGGTAGTACAGCGGGTTGCCGATGGTGACCTGCGGGTTGGTGGCGGAGATGGCGATGGCCACCACACCCGCCTCATCAAAGATGCCGCTGGCCGCGATGGACACGCCGGAGCCGTAGGAGCCCAGCACGATGGAGGAGCCTTCGCTCACCAGGGTCTGCGCCGCGGTGGGGGCCTTGTCGTTGGAGGACTGGTTGTCCACCTCCACCAGCTTGATCTTGTACACACCGCTGCTCAGTTCCACGGTGGGCTGGACGGAGTTGGCATAGTAGATGCCAAGGGTTTCCTGCTTGCCGCCAGCGCCGTTGGGGCCGGAAGCGGGCTCGTAGATGCCGATGACGATCTCGCCTGCAACCTCCTCGCCCAGCGCGAAGGCGGGCAGCAGCAGCATCAGGGCCAGGGCCAGTGCAATCCATTTCCTCATAGCGGGTACAACCTCCTATTCTCTTATCAGACCATCCTAATGCAGGGGCAGTCATTTGTCAGCAAATTATACCCTTGCCTGCATGAAAGTGCAAGTGAAATGCAAAAACTTCAGGTTGTTTGCAGCATCCTTTACTTGAATCTCTCGGTTTTTGCAGATTCTGCCATTTTTTCGTTCAACATTTTCCGGAGTGTATTTCATATTTAGGGCCTGCTGAAAAAAGTGATTCGCGCTATGGTCGTTCCTTCAAACAGCTGCTTGTGCTATCCCAACCGATTCTCCAGTCCAATTTACGCTCTTCAGCACGCGCCAAAAAAGAGCTAAAAGGAAGCGCAGCAGGTGCGCAACGTTCATTGCCAGGATAATAAACGCCGCTTCCGTCTTTCCGGTCTCAGCCAGGTAGGCCATGATCAGATCCAGACCATAGCGACGCTTGCCGATCCCGTTGCGGCCCTCTACCATATTGCGATCACAGCTGTCCTGATAGGCCTGAGCGTCGTTTTCGTCAGTTCCATCCTTCTTGGGCCGGCCAAGTTTCGGACCGGACAGGCGGATGCCGTGTTCCTTGCAGAAGGCTCTGTTTTCACGGTTTCGGTAGATGGTGTCTGCCAGAATCGCTTCAGGATAGTGGCCAAATCGATCCTTATACCGTTCAGCCGATGCCTGAAGCCTTACTCCCTCGTTGTAGTTGTCATATGACTGGTCTTCGATGAACGTAAACCCATTGACCACCGACAGGTGCAGCTTCTGACCGAATTCGTAGGGTCTGCCCGCTTTGCCCCGCACGACGCAGCGGATATGCGGCTGGCGCAGGCTGACGATCCTGTCAGGACAGCTGTGGGTTCCCGTATCGTGCATAAAGCGCTGCTGCTCATACACTTTTCCAATGGTTTCAAGACGCTCTTTGTCTGCAGCGCTCAATCTATTTTCACCAGCTTCTACCTTCAGCCGGCTCAGCGTTTCAAGGTTCTTTCCGACATAGTCGAGTTGCTCCCCGATAGCCCGCCTGGTCGCTTTCAGTTTTGCCTTGCGCTGCTTGGCCACTTTGAGGTAGTTCCGCCGGGCTTTCCTGCGGTTATACGCCGTCTTGTGCCCCGTCTTGCTGCTGAACTCCCACAGTTTCTCAATCAGCTTCTCGGTGTTTTCACGGCAATCATTGACCAGGCCCAGATCAGTCGGATACTTGATGTCCGCCGGAGCAACCGTCGCGTCCAGGATCAGGACACCTTTGTTCCCGCCGCCGCCCTCCGGCGGTTCGTCCTTGTCTTCAGGCTTGCTTTCATCGCTCGGATGCGCCCGTTCATACATGAGCTCGTTGACGCGCTGCAGCAGTTCAGGGGTGAAGCGTTTTCGGAAGTGCACCATCATCGAGGCGTCGAACAGCGGTTCCTTGCGGAACGCCTTCAGACCCACCAGATATTGCGCATAAGGGTTCTCGCACAGATAGGCGACTGTCCCTTCATCCGTCAGGTTCTCTTGTTCCTTGATGAATGACGCGCCAAAGGCGATACGCGAGGGGATGGAAGGACGACCTGATTCCTCAGAGAAGTTCTTGGCGTACTCCTCCTCAATGAAGTCCCAGGGGATGATCCGGGCAATCTTCACCCAGCGATTATTCGCGTCCAAACCATCTCCAAAGGGAATGTAGAACTCATCCATTGAGAGCTGCGCTTTGTCACGTTTTCTGTACATCTGACACCCCAAACGCCTTATTTTGACTGGCTTTTTATGTGTTCAGTATACCATAAATCACGCGATTTATCCAGTGTTTTCAACGTGTTGAGGGTTATTCAGCAGGCCCGAAATAGCTTTCCCCGGAAAGCACCTGGTCCCGGAGGGCCATGGAACTCATCACCTGGGCCCTGGGCATCACAAACGCCCGGGCAAAGCAGATGCCCAGGCTTTGGCCGCAGATGGCACTGAGGGCCAGGGCCTTGATGAAGGTGGACTTCCCCGAGGCGTTGGAGCCGGTAACGAGGGCGTTGCGGGCCCAGGAAACGCTGTTGGGCACCGGGTCCTTGATGAGGGGATGCACCAGGTCCGTGGCCAGAACCGACCGCTCCTGATGAAAGGACGGCGCGCAGTGGATGGGCAGGGACAGGCGCAGGGAAGCCAGGGCGATGGCAGCGTCCATCTCCCCCACCAGGCGGTACAGGGCCTGCACCTCCTGTTTGTTCTGGGTGATGAAGGCGGACAGGCGGGTTAAGGCAATCATGTCCAGCATGAAGACGATGCGCAGGTAGACGGCGAGGGCCTCCAGGACGTCGCCCCCGCCCATGGCAAACAGGGCGCTCCAGCGCTTGAGGGGCCGCAGCCGCCGGCACAGGCTGTCCATCTCCGCGTAGCCGTCTTCCATCCCGGGGACTATGTGTTTGGTCTGTTGGCTTGCGGTGTACAGCACCCTGGACAGGTGCTGGATGGCCATTTCCGCCGGCGCCCATTGGGCCTGGGTTTTGTAATACACCACCATGTTCAGGAGGAAGGACAGCGCCAGGCCCAACAGAAACAGCGGGTTTAGAAAACCCAGGGCTGCCCACACCAGGGGCAGGGCGGCCAGGAGGGGATAGGCCCAGGAATGCTTCGGGCCCTGGCTGTCCGGCCGGGCCATATAGGCATAGGCCTTGAGGTTTTGATCCAAACCCAGCCTGCTCAGCCCCTTTTGCGCCTGCATCCGGCCCTGTTCATCCGCGGCGAAGGCCTTCATCCACCGGTCCCGCCGGTCCAGCACCTCCTGCTCCACCCCGGTGTCCCGGAGCATGGCGTAAAGGACGGCCTCCCCCACGTTGCTCTGGCACTGGTTGATGCGGGTGTACAGGGCGTCCATGTCCAGGTCGTTCCAGGTGATGTCGTCCACCTGGGTGCGGGAGTGTTCTTTTGCAATCAATTGCTAGGCGATATAGGGGATGTTGTCCGGGTCCACCCGGCGCAGGTGCGTGGCGCTGCCCCAGCTGTCCCGCAGTTTTTTGTCAAGGGCCAGACGGCGCTGCCGCCGGGTCGCAAAGAAGGCAACCACCGCCGCCGGCACCACCAGGAGCAACAAGTATTCAGGCTGGTTCAAGAGGCGTTCTCCCTTCTTTTTCGGGCAACCCCATCCACCCGGCTGCATGGGCCAGCTGGGTGGTGGGGGTGTTCACCAGGCCATGGGCATCTGCCAACCGGAGGTTCAGGTCTGCCAGCAGGCTGGGAAAGACCTGCTGACTGATCCCCCGTCAGGGCGCTCAGGTGCGCATTCCTGCAGCCTGACCGGCACCCTCCTGCCCAGGCTGAGGCAGCCTTCCTCCACCAGGCAGTCCAGGGCTTCCACCTGCACCCCCAGGGCTGCGGCCTCCCGAAGGGCGATCCCAAAGGCCGGGTCCATGGCATCGTTGGGACAAAAGAAACCAGCGGGGCGGAACTGGAGGACAAACAGCACCAGGGCCTGGTGGCCCTGCTTCGCCAGGCGGGCCAGTTCCTGCAGGTGCCGGGCCCCCCGGGGCGTGGGGCGTCCGGGAAGCGGGCGATGCCTCCCTCTTCCAGGGTGACCCCCTTCACCTCCACATACAACAGGCTCTCCGGGGGCTGAGGCCCCGCCTGGCTGTCCCACCCCGGGCGCAAGTTCACCAGGAAATCCAGACGGGAATGGCCGATGCGGGCCTCCGGCCGCACCTGGGTACCGGGGTACCGGCTGCTCAGACAGCGATGCACCAGGGCGTTGGGGGCCTGGCTGTCAATGTTCACCAGCATCTCCCCCTTGTAAACGGCAATGAGGTCGTAGGCGGTTTTTCGCAGGGGATTGCGGGCCGGGGCGATGATCACCCTGGCCCCGGGCAGCAGCAGCTCCCGGCAGCGGCCGGTGTTTTTGACGTGGCAAACCACCACCTCATCCCCCACCAGCACATGGGCGATGAAGCGGTTGGGCCGCGCTATGAAGCGGGCCGTTTGGGGCCTGTTGTAAAGGATGCTCATGGGATGATTCTACCGTGCGGGGCAAGGGGCCGCGACCCAAAAGAACCGGATTGTTTGCGCTGACTGCAATTGATCGGGGGCTCAGGCACGGAGCCGACAGCCGGTGTGGCCTGCCCTGTGACAGCAACCCTGTTCTTGCACAGCCTGACCGCCTGTGCTAGGATGTTCCTGCCGCTGTAAAAGCAGCCCTGTTCCCGTAGCTCAGCCGGATAGAGCGTTCGCCTCCTAAGCGAAAGGCCTTGGGTTCGAATCCCGACGGGAACGCCAGCAACTGACCCTCATGAGGGTCTTTTTTGTGCGGTTGTGAGGGTGCTGCGCGGGCACGGCTGCCATCATGTGCGCATGCTGTTTGTTGAAGGAATCACCTTGCTTGGTACTGCGGAGCCAGTTCACAAATCAAAAACAGGGCAGAGAAACCCGCCCTGGTTCAAGATCGCGCTGTCCAAATGTCAAGCGCCTGGTTGCGCGCTGATGTTGTTGTCTCGTAAACCATCGGAAAACCTGTACCAGCAAGGCGGGCATGGATGCCCGGTTGGTGGCCTCCAGCCGCTCCGCGCGGGAATGCGCACCAAGCCACAATGCAGCCGGCCCTCAAAGGTTGCGGGTGACGTTCAGCCTCAGTACCCCAGCTCCTCCCCCACCAGGATGACCTTCAGCCGGCCTGGGATGGCGTTGTAGCGGGTGACCACAAACTGGCAGCAGATGGTGCCCCGGCTGAGGCAGTCATTGCAAAAGCCGGTGTGGGTGCAGGGGTTGCCGGTGTCCAGGCGCAGGTTGTTGGGCGGCGCGGCCAGGTTGCGCGCGCGCTTGATGCCCGCGTCCAGGTCAGGCGCCATCTTGTTCATGCCGGCGAAAACCAGCACCATGCCCGGCCCGTGGCACAGGTAGGCCACGCGGCTGCCATAGGCGTCGATGTTGATGAGCAGGCCGTCCAGGGTGATGGCGTTGGTGCTCATCAGGAAGGCGTCGCAGGTGAACAGCCGCGCCTTCATGGCTTGCTGCTCCTGCGGCGTGCGGGCGGTGCCGCGGTCAATCAGCTCGTAGCCGCCCGCTTCCAGTGCCTCCATCAGCCCCAGCTGGCCCAGGGTCTGGGAGCCGCCCCAGCCCACGCTGGCCCCCTTGGGCAGCAGCGCCAGCGCCTGCTTGACGGCAGCCTGCCTGTCCGCACAGTAGTAGCCCTCTATCTGGCGCTTGGCCAGGTTCTTGATGATGCCGGACGCGGCCAGCTCGTAGTAGCGCTGCTTGGGTGTCATGAAGCCTCCTTTTCGTGGTTCACACTGTCAAAGCCTGCGCCCTCAGCCGGCCTGGGCCCGCCGCGCTTCCGCGCGGGCCTCCAGCGCCGAGAGGCCAATCACCAGCACCCCCAGCAGCGCCGCCAGCACAAAGGTGAGGGTGAGGTTGCCCGGCAGGGTGCCAATCAGGAAGGGGAAGACGGTCAGCCCGCCCATGGTGGACAGCATCATCATGCCCATGGCCGAGCCGCTGCGCTCCGGGAACATGCGCGTGGCCAGCACCACCAGCATGGGCCAGGTGGGCCCGCAGCCAAAGCCGAACATCACCACCGCCGCCACCCGCAGCGGCAGGTTGGGCGCCAGGGGCAGCAGCAGCATGCCCAGCACCGCCAGCAGGGAAAAGACGCGGATGCTGGACAACTCCTTGCCGTGCATGCGCGCACCAATCAGGCGGCCGATGATCATGGTGCCCCAGAACAGGGAAATCATCAGCGCGCTGAAGGCCTCGCTGCTGCCCTCCTGCAGGAAGAGCTGCTTGGTGTAGGCAGGGGCGATGGCCTCAAAGCCCAGGTAGAAGAACATCATCAGTGCCAGGTAGACAAAGCGCCGTTCCCTGAGCAGGTCAAACATGGCCAGGGGCGACTGGCGCGTGTCCCGGTGGGCCAGGGGCGGGTTCTTGGCGGTGAGGGAGATAAAGGCGATGAACACCAGCGCCAGGACACCGCAGAGCAAGAAGATGAGGTGGTGGGAGCCGCTGGCCTGGAAGGCGGCCACGGCCAGCAAGGGGCCGATGATGGCGCCCAGGCCAAAGCCCGAGTGGGCGATGTTCATCCAGCGGGAAGCGTCCCTGGGGTTCTCGTCGCTGAGGACCGCGCTGCCCAGGCCCTCTGAGGGCCCAAAGCCGAAGCCGAACATGAAGAGGCCCAGCGCCAGGGGCAGGAAGCTGTGGGAGAGGAAAAGCAGCACAAAGCCCACCAGCATGACGGACATGGTGCCCACAATCACCCGGCGCTTGCCCGCCCAGTCCGCCAGGGTGGAGGACAGCACCACGCTGATGAGGGAGCCCAGCGCGTAGATGGAAATCAGCAGCCCGGCGTCTGAGGCCAGGCGGCCCAGGGACAGGGCCATCTTGTCCGCCATGGTGTGGAAGATGTTGATCATCATCCCAAGCACCGTGATGAAGAGGCTGAAGAGGATGTTCTGCTTTGTCTGTCTGTTCATGTGATGTCCGGCCAGGTCAGCCCGCGCGACAAAACACCAGCGCGCGCAACAACCGGCCGCCGTCCTTTCCCCTGTGGTGGCGGGCGGCAGGCCTTGAAGCCGCGCCAGCCCGCTGTTGTGGTGCGCCCATCATACCATAAGCGGGGCGAAACTCAAGGAAAGGCGACCGGACAGGCGTTGGAAACACAGGAAATGCAGGGACGGGACAGGCCAGGTGGTACACTGGGGCAACAGACAGGGGGGATTGTAAATGACCAGGCAGGAAAAAACCAACGCCATGCGCATGCTGGACAGGGCGGGCATTGCCTATGAGGCGCTCGCCTATGGCAGTGGCCACGGCCCCCTGGACGCGCTGAGTGTGGCCGAGTTGCTCCGGGTGCCGCCGCAGGCGGTGTTCAAGACGCTGGCGCTTCAGGGCAGCGACGGTGCCCATTATGTGTGCCTGGTCCCCGGCCCCCATGAGCTGGACCTGAAAAAGGCGGCGGCCGCCTTCCGGGTGAAGCAGCTGCGGATGCTGCATGCCGATGAGATCCGCCCGGTCACCGGGTATGAACGCGGCGGCTGTTCCCCCCTGGGCATGAAAAAGCAGTACCCCACCGCGCTGGACCAATCAGCGCTGGCGCTGCCCTTCATCCTGGTGTCCGCCGGGCGGATAGGCCTGCAGATGCGGCTGGCCCCGGCGGACCTGGCGCGGGCCTGCGGCGCGCTGGTTGCGGCGCTTACCAGGGCATAAAAAAGCGCGCTGTGTCAGCGCGCCGCCAGGCAGGCACAAAAAACCGCCCCGCCGGGCGGAGAGGCCGTGGGAAGCAGGGTGTCAAAACCACCCGGCCACCATCGCAAACAGAGGCGCCAGCAGGATGGCGGGCAGCAGGTCGGCCACCTTGATGCGGGCCAGCCCCAGCAGGTTGAAGCCCAGGGCCACGATGATCAGGGAGCCGGCGCAGGCCAGCTCGTTGATGGCCTGGGGTGAGAGCACCGGCGCAATCAGGCCGGCCAGCAGCGCGATGCCGCCCTGGTAAACCAGAATGGGCAGCGCCGACAAAGCCACCCCCAGCCCCAGGGTGGAGGCCAGCAGGATGGCGGCCACGAAGTCCAGCGCGGACTTGGCGTACAGGGTGGCATAGTCCCCGCGCAGCCCGGCGTCCAGGGAGCCGGTCACCGCCATGGCGCCCACACAAAACAGCAGGGAGGCTGTCACGAAGCCCTCCGCCACCCGGCCATGCTGCCCCCGGGTGAGCCGCTGGGCGCGCTGGCCCAGCCGCATGAGCGCCCCATCAATGTCCAGCAGGGTGCCCAGGATGCCCCCAACCACCAGCGCGGCGATGGTGATCAGCACGTTTTCGCCTTTGAGGCTGCCGGAAAAGCCGATGTAGAGCGTGCTCAGGCCAAGCCCTGTCATGGCCACGCCGGTCAGGCGCTCATTGAGGCCCCGGCCAAAGGCCAGCCCCAGCAGGCTGCCCAGGATGACAGCCAGGGCATTGACCAGCACCGCGAACATGGCAGCCTCCTCCTTCCCTGTGCCCGGGCGGGTGAAAGCGCCACCCGGGGCCTGCGGGCAGTATACGGCAAGGCCGGCGCCGCCTCAAGTGCTGGCGCCGGCCAAAAGCATTTAGTACCTGGAAGATACCGGCAGGGCTGGTGTCACACGGGTGCAGCGGCCGGGCTCAGTCGTTCTCCAGCAGCTCCAGCACGAGCTTGAGCTTGTCATTGGCGTCCACATAGGCATAGCGGCCGCCGGTGTACTCGCCGGTCTGCAGCAGGGACATGCCATCGGCCTCCAGCTTCTTAATCTGGCCCTTCATGTCCTTGACCACAAAGGCGATGTGGTGGAAGCCCTCGCCGTTTTTGTCCAGGTCATGCCGCCAGGTGGAGGGGTGGTGATCCGGCTCGATCAGCTCGATTTGCAGGTTGGGGCCCACGTTGTAAAAGGCCAGCTTGGCGCGCGCCTGGGTGGGCTGGCCCATGTATTTGGTCTGGGCGAGGGGCTCGGCGTCGGTCACGCTGCGGCGCGGGTTGTCAATGCCCAGGAAGGCGCTCCAGGTGGCGGCCGCCTGCTCAATGTCATGCACCAGGATGCCGATCTGGGTGACCACATTGGTGCCAAGGAAGGGTGTGGACATGGGGATACCTCCTTTTGTTATGAAGATGCTAGCGCTGATGATACCACAGCCGAGGCCCGCGCGCCAGACAGGCAGCGCGCAAACACCGGAAAGGCACAGTACGCGCCCGGCTTTGACTGCGACCGCGGACATGGTACACTGGCAGCGAAGAGACAATCGGCATATCCCGCAATGGATAAGGAGGTCTGTATGAAAATCGGCGGTTCAGTCATCGGCAGCTGGCGCACAGTGGAGGAATGGCAGGCCTTGCTGCTTAAAACCGGCTTCGCGGCCATCCCAAGCCCCGTGGACAGCCAAACGGACAGGCATCTGGCGCTGGAGGTGCTTGCGGCCACCCGGGAGGCCGGGGTGGTGGTGGCCGAGGCGGGGGTGTGGAAAAACGTGCTGGCGCGGGATGAAGCCACCCGGAAGCAGGCGCTGGCCTACGCGCAGGCGCAGCTGGCCTTCGCGGATGAGCATGGCATCCCCTGCTGCGTGAACATCGCCGGCAGCGCCGGGCCGGTCTGGGACGGCCCCCGCAAGGACAACTACACCCGGCAGGCCTATGAGGCGGTGGTGAGCACGGTACAGCAGATCATCGACAGCGTGGCGCCCAGAACCGCAAGCTATACGCTGGAGCCCATGCCCTGGATGCTGCCGGATGGGCCGGATGAGTACCTGCAGCTGATAGAGGACATCGACCGGGCACGCTTTGGCGTGCACCTGGACTTTGTCAACATGATCAACAGCCCCAGGCGGGCGCTGTACGCGCATGAGTTCATTGAGGAGTGCGCCAGCAAGCTGGGGCCATACACCCTCAGCACCCACCTGAAGGACAGCATGCTGGAGCACAGCTATACCGCCGTCATCCGCGAGGCGCAGCCCGGGCAGGGCCAGCTGGATTTTGCCCTGGTGCTCAGCAGCCTGCACCGCCACCTGCCCGCGGACGCCCCGGTGCTGCTGGAGCACATGGACAGCTTTGAGGACTACGCAAGGGCTTTTGCCCATGTGAAGCGCGCGGCACAGGCGGCCGGCGTGCCCAGCCGCTGACAGGCGGGAAAAAGCCTGCCAGCACACCCGCAACCGCAGGCCGCCATGCATTGACAGGAGGCTGTCCAGCGTTTACAATGCGCGGCGTACCCGTTGAAAACAAGGAGGAAATTCCATGAAAAAAGGGTTGACCCTGACCGTCCTTTTGCTGGTTGCGGCCGCGGTGCTTGCCGTGGTGGGCTATGTGCAAAAGGGCGAGCTGCAAAAGAAGCTGGATGCTGAAACCGCCAAGGTGACCGAGCTGACCGCCCAGTTGGACAGCGAGCGTGCCGGGTACAGGGCCAGGCTGGCCCTGCTGGAAGACGCCGCGGCCGCTGAGGATAAGTATGGCCTGGGCATCACCACCGACATCGGCTCCCTGGCTGACGCCACCGCCGAGAAGCCCGGCACCGCCCAGGTGAACACCACCGTGTGCGCCCTGGTGCTGGACCAGGACGACGTCATCAAGGCCGTCACCTGGGACATGCAGCAGACCAAGGTGCAGTTCTCCCTGGAAGGCAAGCCGGTGGACCTGCCGGAAACCCTGAAGACCAAGCTGGAGCTGGGTGCCGATTACGGCATGGCCCGCGCCAGCGAAATCGGCAAGGAATGGAACGAGCAGATTGAGGCCTTCGCCGCCTGGTGCGTGGGCAAGACCGTGGATGAGGTGCTCAACATCCAGACCGTGGAAGGCGACCCCGGGCATCATGACGTGGAGGAGCTGAAGGGCTCTGTCACCGTCAGCATCGGCGGCTACCTGGCCGCGCTGCAGAAGGCCGCGGACAACGCGAAATAACCGGATTTTTATGGGCTTGAAGGGGGCTGTCACGGACAGCCCCGTTTGCCTGGCCAAAATGCCTCCCGCGCCCCGACAGCGGGGCGGCGGGGGCGACCACAGCCCCTTCCCCGCCCCGCCCCGCTGAAGATGTGATTGTTTCATCACAGAATTGTTGCAATATTAATAAATAAAAGTTACAATGTGGGTCACAAAGGCGGTGATTGCGTGAACGAGTTTCTGGGCACCCTGTCCTTCAGGGTGATTGACCTGCTGGTCTACGGCGCGGTGCTGATCAGCTTCCTGGCGGGCATCAGCAAGTGTGTGCTGCCGCTGCGGCGCGCGGCGCGGGCCTTCCGCAGGGGCATCCACAACCTGGCGGTGTTCAAGCCGGGCGAGGCCGGACGGCCTGACTGGCAGGACAGCCTGTTTCTGGGCAAGAGCATGCAGAAGCAGTGGGCCCGCTTTTTGGTGAATGCCGAGCAGCTGGACCTGCGCGGGCTTAGCTGCGATGTGGAGGACTACATCAACGACCAGACCACGCTGGTGGAGGCCGCGCGCTTCCAGCTGGCCGAGGTCATCCCCGGGCTGCTGACCAGCCTGGGCATTCTGGGCACCTTCATCGGGCTGATGCGGGGCCTTGGCAGCCTGGACCTGAGCAGCGCGGGCAACACCGTCACCTCCATCCACACCATGATTTCCGGCATGACCTTCGCCTATGGCACCTCCATCGCGGGGCTGCTGGGCTCGCTGCTGTTCAACATCGCTTTCCGCGCGGCCCAGGGGGCCGCCACCAGCGCCATGGACGATTTCAACCAGGCCTTCACCGATGTGGTGATGAGCAGGCCGCTGGATGAGCCGGTGCGCCAGACCTGCTACATGGAAGACCAGGCCGCCTTCCTCTCCGGCGCCTTCCACGAGGTCAACCAGCGCCTGGAAAGCGGCATCGGCCAGGCCATGGAGCGCTCCTTCGCGCCCATCGCCCAAAGCATGAACCACTTCATCCTGTCAGAGACCCAGGCCCAGGTGGAAGGCCTCAACCACGTGGTCAACCAGTTTGTGGAACAGATGAACGGCGTGCTCAGCGGCCAGTTCCTGCAGCTGGGCCAGACCCTGTCGCAGATCAACCAGTCCCAGGCGGTCAGCCATGAGTCCCTCAGCGCCACCATGGCGGCGGCGGACACCATCCTGGCCAGCATCCGCCAGACGGACCAGGTCAACGAAGCGGTCATGGAGCGCTTTGACGGCTATGTGGCGCAGCTGGGCAGCGCCCAGACAGCCTCCGCCCAGCTGTCCGAGCAGACCGCCGGCATCCTGGGCGACCTGCACCGGGACCTGAAGGTGCAAAACGAGCGCTACCAAGCGCTGGTGGACGCCCAGGCCGACCTGGGGCGCATGATGGAGCAGTACGCCAGCTGGTCCGGGCGGGTGCTGGAGGCGGTGGAGAAGCAGTCTGACGCGGCTTCTGACAGGGCGCACGAAATCGCCAACGAGATGAGCCGCTCGGGCAAGCTGCTGCAGGAAAGCTACGGCAGCTTTGTGGAGAACATCTCCGCCGGCCTGGCGCGCACCCTGGGGCTGTTTGAGGAAAACATGAACGACGTGACCCAGAAGATGGTCAGCGACCTGGGCCAGGCGCTGAGCGCCGGGCAGGCCGGGGCGCTGGACCTGAAGCAGTTCGCCCGGGTGCAGACTGCCTTAAGCGACATGACCCAGGCCCTTAACCGCGCCACCCGCGCGGCCGAGCAGATGGCGGAGGGCGCCTGATGCGCGCGGTCAGCCTGAAGCGGCGCATGGTCGCCCGTGGCGATGGCAGCCACTGGATTTCCTTTTCGGACATGCTGTCCAGCCTCCTGCTGGTGTTCATCCTGGCGCTGATGGTGAGCATCTACCAGTACTACACGGTGCTGGACATCAAAACGCGGGAGCTGGAAACCCAGCAGGCGGAGCTGGACCGGGTGCAGATTTCCCTGGTGCAGAAGGAGGAGGACCTGCGCACCGCCCAGGCCGAGCTGATGGGCAAGGAGGAGGAGGTCGCCAGCATCCAGATCCAGCTGCAGCAGCAGGAGGACGAGCTGCATGCCGCGCAGACCGCGCTCAAAACCCGGGAGGATGAGCAGGCCCTGCTGCAGTTGCAGCTGCAGGCCCAGGAGCTGTCCTTAAACCAGATGCAGCTGGCCATGAACCAGCAGCAGCGCCAGATTGACGACCTGCTGGGCGTGCGCACGCAGATTATCCAGGATTTGAGCCAGGCTTTCGCACAAAACAACCTGAACGTGAAGGTGAACGAGGACACCGGCGACATCATGCTGGACAGCAGCCTGCTGTTCACCAGCGGCGGGGACGTACTGCTGCCCGCCGGGCAGGCCCAGCTCTCCCGGCTGATCCCGGTGTACCTGAGCGTGCTGCTGCGCCCGGAGTATAACGACTATGTAGCCGAAATTATCATTGAGGGCCACACCGACTCCAAGGGCAGCTACCTGTTCAACCTGCAGCTCTCCCAGGACCGCGCGCTGGGCGTGGCCACCTACATGCTGGAGATGCCGGGGCTTTCAGCCGCCCAGCGGCAGAAGCTGCAGACCATCCTCACCGCCAAGGGGCGCAGCTACGCCGACCGCATCTTCTTCCCCGATGGCCGGGAGAACATGGACGCCAGCCGGCGGGTGGAGATCCAGTTCCGCCTGAAGGACAGCGAGATGATCCAGAAGATGAACGAAATCCTGCTGAACCGATGAAAAAAGCCGCCCTGATTGCCCTGCTCCTGGCCCTGGCCACAGGCGCCGTCACCCTGTGGGGCTTTGCCGGCGCCCGGCTTGAGGTGTCGGTGAACGGCGCGCGGGAGCTGCCCCAAAGCGAGTACCGTGCCCGCTTTGAGCGCCTGCGCGACCAGCTGGCGCATGAGGCGGTGCGCGGCGTGGTCTATGGCGAGGCGCTCAGCGGCGGGGCGGAGGACTACAAAATCCTGGAGTACACCCTGACCTTCCGCAACCGCGGCCTGGTGCGCGCGCGGATGCTGGAGGCGGTGGTGCGGCCCCAGCGCGGGGACATCCTGTGCTATTCCCAGCAGGAAGCCCGGGGGCAGGATGTGAACCTGTCCATTGACCTGCCGCCCGGGCAGCAGCTCACCCTGACCTGCTACCTGCTCACCAGAAAGGACGCCCACGCGGTGCGGGACGTGCAGGTCAGCTACTACATCTGGGGCAACCCCTTTATGCTCAAAGTGACCTACGGCTGATGCCGGTTCACTAGCGGGCGCACGGAAACCCACCGGGCCTTGGCTGGTTCCGGTGTTTTTTGTTCGCATTCACGCCGGTTCCCACAGGTTTGGGCGGGATTTTCGCGCCTTTTGCTTGACAAGCAAAAGCCTTGCGAATAGAATGAGGTAGCAGGGATACCCCCTGAAGTGTGCGCCAGTTGACTGTTTTTACCCACATCTTACCTTAGGGCATCCGGGTCAGCGGCATGATGCCAGGCCCCCGTTCACGCGATGGGGAAGGCTGAGTGAAGTTGCAGGACGCCTACCTGCTGAACATAGCGGGTGAAAAAACGGTTGGCAGCGGCACTTTGGGCTATCCCCGTTGAACCCGGCGGTGTGAACCGCCGTTTTTTGTTGCGCTTCGACGTCTGCGGCAGGCAGGGGCCCGCAGCGCCAGGCTGCGGAAAAAGCCCTGCCCTTCCCGCGGGTTCACCTGGAGGCTGCGCTTGGCCAGCGTCTGCCGCGCGGGCCACGGAACAGCCAAACCCGGTGCGGACAGAAGGATGTCCCCGCTGGCTGACAAAGTGCCCGCGGACACATCTGACTTGATGGTTGGTTTACTCCCAGGCCCGGATCACCACCGCGGTGAGGGGCTGGATTTCCAGCGCGCCCAGGAGCCAGTCATTTGCCTGCGCGGGCAGCAGCGTCACGTCCACCGGCGCCGCGATGGCCTGGGTGCCCGCCTGTTGGCCATCCACCAGCACCTCCAGCCGGCCCAGGTCAAAGGCGTAATCCGTCAAATCCAGGGTGCGGGGCTGGGCGTCCGCGTTGATGGCCACCAGGTAGGTGTCCCCGGTTTGCATGGAGGTGGCGGCGAAGGCCAGCAGCAGGTCCACCGTTTCAATGGAGGGGCTGAGGATGCTTTGCACCAGCTCCTCCACCTCGGCCAAATTCGCGTAGCTGAAGGCATCGGTGGATTTGCGCAGGGCAATCAGCCCGCGGGTGTAGTCCAGAGTGAGCCTGTGCTGCGGGCTGTTTAAGGCCTTCTCCCAGTCAAAGGCGTTGACGGCGTCGGAAGCATCATAGGAATCGTGGATGAAGTAGGGGTACTCAAAGGGCGCGCCGCTTTCATCAGCCATGAAGGTGGACTTGGCCGGGGGCGTGTCCACCCGGGTGATGTAGTCCGGGTGCAAAAACTGCTTGGTGCGGCCATACTCCTGCCCAGCGTGCAGGAAGATGAGGCCCTGGTGGGTGAGCAGCAGGGCGTTGCCCAGCCGCTGGCGGCGCAGGATTTCCTCCTGGTGATCCTTCGGGTCCTTCTTGATGGACAGGGCTATCACGTCGTGCAGGGTCAGGTTGTCGTGGGCCTCGATGTACTGCACGATGTCCCCCGGATCATCCCCGCGCACGTTGCCGGGCTGCGCCCTGATGTTGTTGAACAGCAGGCTGATGGGCCGCCTGCCGCCGGTCAGGAAGCGGGGCTGGCCCTCCATGCCAAAGCCGGACTTCAGCTCGTTGCGCACCTCGTCTGAAAACACCGCCACCGCGTCCGTGCGGTCCATGGCGTCCTGGTCGGCCGGGGTGACGCTCTCCCCCGCGTCACCGTTGAAGGTGCGCCAGCCCTCCCCCAGCCACAGGGTGTTGGGGTTCAGGGCGGACACCCGCTCATAGCCCTGGGTGATGGTGTCCAGGTCCAGGCTGCCCATCATGTCAAACCGGAACCCGTCCACCTTGTAGGTGTCGCTGAGATAGGCCAATGAATCGATGATCAGCCGCCTGGTCATCAGGTGGGTGCTGCCCACCTGGCCCCCGCCAAAGCTGCCCTTGGGGCGGCCGTTGCGGTCCATGAAGTAGTAGTAGTTGGGCTGGATGTCCTCCAGCAGCTCGATCCGGGCCGTGTGGTTGTACACCACATCCAGGATGACCCCCATGCCCCGGCTGTGGATCTCGTCCACCAGCTGCTTGAACTCCTTGACCCGGGTTTCCGGGTTCATCGGGTCGGTGGCGTACATGCCGCTCAGGGCGAAATAGGACATCGGGTCATAGCCCCAGTTGTAGTTCTGGTTCTCAGCGGCGTATTCCAGGGAGCGTTCCCGGTCAAACTCGTTGACGTGGTAGAAGCTGTTGACCGGCAGCAGCTGGATGTGGGTGACGCCCAGGTCGCGGAGATAGTCCAGCCGCTCAATGAAGGCGGCGAAGGTGCCAAAGGGAGCCGCCAGCTCGTCCGCGATGGCCGGGCTGCTGGTGAAGTCCCGGATGTGCACCTCGTAGATGATGGCGTCTTCCCGGTCAACAAAGCCCGGAATGTCTGCATAGTCCAGCTGCGGGCCGATGGCGGCCGCGTCGATGATGGCCGCCTTTGGCACCACCTCCCCGGCCGTGCTGTCCCAGGCGGCCAGGCTCTGGGCGTAGGGGTCCAGCACCAGGCGGCTGTCCTCCCCCCGGATGACGCGGAATTGGTAGAACAGGCCCCGGTGGCTGGCCAGCCCGGTGAGGCCCTCGTCCAGGGTGATCTCCCACACATGGTCAGCATTCAGGGCCATGGGGAAGGGGTCTGGCAGGATGAGGCTGGAATGCAAAGGCAGGGACAGCAGCACCTCCACCTGGTCGGCGGTGGGCGCCCAGAGGCGTAGGGTGGCGCTGCCATCCGGGTGCAGGGTGGCCCCCAGCGGGCTGTCGGTGGCGTACAGCGCATCCATCTGCTGCCAGGGGATGAAGCCGGCTTCCACAGGTTCCGACGGCGCATAGGGGCTCAGGCGGATGGCGTCATCGCCCTCCTGCAGGTAGACCACCCGGGTGCCGTCATCCAGGGAGAACAGGTAATCCGCCGTCTGCTCGCCGGTGTCGCGGTTGACAAAGAGGAAGCCCACCTCCCGCGCATCCGGCGCCAGCGCGATGTCCACATAGGCGCCCAGGGGCCCCTCCTGCGCCGTCATGGGCGTGGCACCCGCGGGCCAGGGGCCGGTCTGCTCCGAGGGGGTCGCCACATCGCGCCAGAACCACACCCCCATGCCCTCATATCCCCCATCGGCGCTCAGGTAGCGCACGCGCAGGTGGCCCGCCGGAATGTCCCGGGGGTTTTCATAGAAGACCTCCAGGTCGTTGTTGATCCAGACCTCCCGCATCTGGGGGCCGGGCAGGTCAATCAGCAGGTCCTCCGGGGTCAGCTTGAAGCCGGTGGCGTCAATCACCAGCACGCCCACCTGGGCGGCGCTGTCCTCCAGCGCGATGTCCAGGTAGGCGCCCTCGGGCTGGATGTTCTCCGGGGCAAAGACGGTGCGCCCGCCCGGCCAGGAGCCGGTCTGCTCCGAGGGGGTCACCACGTCGCCCCAGAACCACAGCCCCAGGTCCTCATAGCGGTTGTCCTCATTCTGGTAGTGCACGCGCAGGGTGGGCGCCTGGGCCTGGGCCGCGGGGGCGGCCAGGCTGAAGGCCAGCAGCAGGGCCAGCAGGATGGTCAGGGCGCGGCTGGGCTTGTACATCGGGTACCTCCTGTCTGTTCCATGTCGGTTTCAGGTTGTTTTCACCCGGATTATACCACGCCTGTGGCCACCTGGCGGGCAGGCGCGCCACAAAGCAAGCCGCCCGCCGGGCGAACCGGCGGGCGGGGTTGGTCCTTCAGCGCGTTGCGCGTAGGTTTATTCCGCTTCTTTGACAATCAGGGCGACGGGCGCGCCGATGAAGGGCTCCACCATTTCGCCGTTCAGGTACTTGACGGCGGTCTCCACGCCCAGCTCACCCATGAGGGCGGGCTGCTGCTGGATGGTGCCGTACATGGTGCCTTCCTCAATGGCGTCCAGCGCCACTTGCTCGGCATCAAAGCCGATAATGATGATGTCGGCGCGGCCGGCCTGCTGGGCCGCCTGCACGGCGCCGATGGCCATGTTGTCGTTGGCGGCGAAGACCGCCTGGATGTCCGGACGCGCGGTGAGCATGTTCTCCATGATGCCCATGGCCTTGGTGGTGTCCCAGTCGCCAATCTGGCTGTCGGCCACCTCAATGCCCTCGCCGGCCGCTTCCACAGCTTCCACAAAGCCCTGGTGGCGGTCGTTGGCGGCGGAGGCGCCGGCCATGCCCTGGATTTCCGCCAGCACACCGGTGCCGCCCAGCAGCTCAATCAGCTTTTCAGTGGCGATGCGCCCGCCATAGACGTTGTCTGACGCGATGTGGCTGACCACCTCCGCGCCATTCACACCGCGGTCCAGCGAGATGATCTGCACGCCCTTGTCAATCGCGGCCTGGGCCACGGCGGCGGCGGCGTCAGAATCCACCGGGTTGTACAGCACGATGTCAACGCCGGCGGACAGCAGGTTTTCCATGTTGGTCACGTCGCGGGCGGAGTCATTGGCGCCATTGAGCACGATGGTTTTCACGCCCAGCTCGGCGGCCTTGGCCTCGATGGCCTGTTGCATGGTCACAAAGAAGGTGTTGGAGGTGTCAGACAGCAGCACGCCGATGGTGACGTCCTCGGCCAGCGCGGGCACCAGGGCAAGCACCAGCACAGCGGCCAGAAGCAGGGAGAGCAGTTTCCTCATGATGGTTCCTCCTTCAAATGTTCACAGGGTTCAAGCCCCCCAGGGGCAGGATGGTGATCTTACTTGCGCTGGCTGCGGGCGTCCAGCAGCACCGCCAGCAGGATGACCCCGCCTTTGATGATGGTCTGGTAGTAGGAATCCACGCCAACCAGCGTCTGGATGTTGTTGAGCATGCCGATGATGAGCGCGCCCACGATGGTGTAGAGCACCCGGCCCTCGCCGCCGCGCAGGGAGGTGCCGCCAATCACCACCGCGGCGATGGCGTCCATCTCATAGCTTTGCCCGGCAGTGGGGGTCGCGCTGGCCACCCTGGCTGTAATGATGATACCCGCAATGCCGGCCATCAGCCCGCTGGCGGTGTAGGCCAGCAGCTTGGTTCTGACCACGTTGATGCCTGACAGCAGCGCGGCCTCCTCATTGCCGCCTATGGCGTACATGTGCCGGCCAAAGGCGGTGCGGTTGAGCAGGTACCACACCACCAGGTAGACCGCGGCCATGATGAGGATGGGCACGGGCAGGTAGCCGCCCAGCAGCGTCTGCTGCCCCAGGGCGTTGAACAGGCTGGCGCCCGCGTAGCGCGTGCCGGCGATGGACACCGCGGCCCCGCCGATGAGCACCAGGGTGGCCCCGCGGAAGATGGACAGGGAGGCCAGGGTGACGATCATGGGCTGCAGCGAGAAGCGCGCGATGAAGAAGCCGTTGAAGAAGCCGCCGATCAGGCCCACCAGCAGCGCCGCCAGCACCGCCAGGGGGGCTGACCAGGGGCTGTCAGGCATCCGGGCGATGATCAGCGCGGCCGAGGCGCCGGAGAAGGCCAGCACCGAGCCCACGGAGATGTCAATCCCGCCCAGCAGGATGGCAAAGTACACGCCGGCTGCCAGGATGGCGTAGTGGGAGATTTGCTTGAGGATGTTGGTGAAGTTGCCCACAGTCAGAAAGCGGGAGCTGAGCGCGGAGAACACCAGGGTGGCCGCCAGCAGGATGACCAGCGGGCGGTAGTCGTTGAGCAGCAGGCGGCTGAGGCGCGCGCCCCTTTCGCTTTGCAGGTTGTGGCGGTGCAGCAGGTAGAAACCCAGCGTCAGCAGGGCCAGCCCCAGCAGGATGACCCAGTAGCTGTGGGTGAACAGCAGGGTGGCCAGCGCCCCCTGGCCGTGCTCGCGCTGCAGCAGCGACAGCCGGGTGGCCCGGGAGATCAGCAGCACGTTGCTGAAGCGCTGGCTGGCCACCACGGCGGCCACTGTCAGCGCCCCGCCCAGGACAAGGGCCAGCAGGCCCAGCACAAGCGGCCGGTTCTTTTTCATGCGGTTGCCTCCCCAGCGCCCTGGGCGCTGCCCGGGCCTAGGATCAGGCCCATGATCTTTTCCTGGCTGGCGCTGTCGCGCGCGATTTGCCCCATCAGGCGGCCCTCGTGCAGCACCAGCAGGCGGTCGGACATGCCCAGCACCTCCTGCATCTCGCTGGAAATCATCATGACGGCGGTGCCCTGGGCCTTCAAATCCAGAATCAGCTGGTAGATCTCCTGCTTGGCACCCACGTCAATCCCGCGGGTGGGCTCATCCAGGATGAGCACCCGGGGCCTGGTCATCAGGGCGCGGGAGAGCACCACCTTTTGCTGGTTGCCCCCGGACAGGTTGCGCGCGCGCTGGCGCATGGAGGGGGTTTTGATGCGCAGGTCTTCGATGTACGCGGCCACGCGCCTGCGCTCCTGCTTCAGGTCCAGCCCCAGGCGGCCCCGCAGCGCCCGCAGGGAGGACAGGGTGATGTTGGCGCGCACATCCATGCCCATCACCAGGCCGTTGCGCTTGCGGTCCTCGGTCATGTAGTACAGGCCCCGGGCAATGGCCTCCCGCGGGCTTTTGGGGTGATAGGGCGCCCCCTGCAAGGTGGCGCTGCCGGCTTGCCAGGGGCGCAGGCCAAACAAAGCCTGGGCCAGCTCGGTGCGCCCGGCGCCCACCAAGCCGGTCACGCCCAGCACTTCGCCGGTGTGCAGGGTGAAGGAAATGTCCTTCACCGGGTGGCTGGTGAGGCCATCCACCGCCAGCGCCACCTCGCTGGCCCTGGGGCTGGCGTAGGGAAAATGCTGGTCCAGCGGGCGGCCCACCAGCATCTGGATAAGGCTATCCATGGTGAGCTGGCTGACAGGCATCTCCCCCATGAAGCGGCCGTCTCGCAGCACCGTGGCCCGGTCGCAGATGCGAAAGATCTCGTCCAGGCGGTGGGAGATGTACACAATGGCCTTGCCCTGCTGGCGCAGCTCGTCAATGACTGAAAAGAGGCTGTCCACCTCCTCATCCGGCAGCGCGTCGGTGGGCTCATCCATGACAATGACCCGGGCATCCAGCAGCAGCGCCTTGGCAATCTCCACCATCTGCTGCTGGGCGATGGACAGCTCCCTCACCCTTTGCCGGGGGTCAATCTTCACGCGCATGCGCGCCAGCAGCTCCCCGGTGCGGGCCACCATGCCGGCGCGGTCCAGGCCAAGGCGGCCCCGCAGCTCCTGCCCCAAAAAGACGTTCTCATACACGCGCAGCCCGGGCACCAGATTCAGCTCCTGGTGGATGATGGCGACGCCGCCCTGCTGGGCCTGGCGCGCGTTGTGGAAGGTCACTTCCTGGCCATCCAGGGTGATGGTGCCCGCGTCCTTCTGATAAACACCGGTCAGCACCTTCATCATGGTGGACTTGCCCGCGCCGTTCTCCCCCAGCAGGGCCATGACCTCCCCCGCGTACACGTTCAAGCTGGCCTCATCCAGCGCCTGCACGCCGGGAAATGCCTTGCTGATGCCCTCCATACGCAATAGAAGCTTGTCCATTCTGCCCCCGTTTTTGGTTCGTGTGTATCCAAGGCCAGTATAGTACAGGCGGGGGTGGGGCGCAAGGAAGGGGGGGCCTTGTCAAGCAAGCCCACTTCTCAATCCGCCGGGGCACACCACCTTTTCCTGACCGTTCTCCTTGGACGCGAAAGTTGGCGTCCCGCCCACCTCCGGATCAGACAAACGAATCGTAGATCCGGTTCCGTTTTGCGCGCTCATCCGGGCTCATCCGCTCGGCGCCCGCAATGTCGTAGGCGCCAAAGGTGTCATACAGCCGGGACAGCGGGTCAACCTCGACATAGGTCACCCAGGGCAACCAGTGGTAGTGGCTGGTGAAGGTCTGCTCGCCAAAGCGGCCGCCTTCGTGGGACAGGCCTGGCAAGGCGTAGCCAAAGCTGCCATCGACATCGTTGGCCTGGCGCGTGTTGTTGTGGATGAACTCGGCGTAATCCCGATAGTGCGCGTCGCCGGTGATGACATAGAGCCGGTAGTAGATATAGGCGCAGGCGGCCATGTACATGTCGCCGCCACCGCCGCCCAGGGTAACCGGGCTCTGGCCGCTGATGCGGTGCTTGGTGAAGGGGTGGTTGGGCCACAAAACCCTGACCGGGAAGGACCAGCAATAGGTCCACGTCTCGGTGAAATCAGCCGCGCCAATCAGGGCCTCCAGCCACTTTTGTCCGCCGGTCAGGTCATACAGCGACAGGAAGCCGAACATGGCGTAGATGCCGGACTCGTTGTCGGTGATGTCGGTATTGTCACAGGTGGATCCGCGGTACTCAAACAGGCGGTAGGTATTGTTGTAGGCCCATTCCCCGGCCCGGAGCGCGGCCTCCTTGTATTGGGGTTCCCCTGTGACCAGGTGGAACTGGATCAGGAAGCGCACCACGCTGATGGTGTTGGCCTTGGAATCCATGCGCATGGAGCCGTCCGTGGTGTTGTAGGCGCGGTACCAGCTGCCGTCCGCGTTCTGGACACGCACCAGCCAGTCCGCCGCCCTGCGGCAGAAAGCCAGCCAGGCCGGCTTTTCCTCGCCCTTCTTTTTCAGGTACACATAGGCATCCAGGATGTTCTCCAGGCCGTCCGCGATCATCCGGGTCCAAAAGGGCATCGGCTCAAAGCCTTCGATGGTCGGGTTATAGCAGTTTTGCGGCGCGCCGTGCTCCGTCATGGCGGTCCTGACCCAAAACTCGATGATATTCAAGCCCTTCTGGTAGGACTCCGGCCGGTTTTCCTTGTCGCCGTAGCGAATCAGCTGGTAGCCGATGCCGGGCTGCTGGCCGACAAAGCCAAACTGAAAGGAAACGCTGGACACATCCATCTGGGGCAGCTGGCAGGAGAAGGGCAGCCCCCAGGCATCACCATACTGCCGGGTCAGCCTGGTCAGGGACTCCATGCAGTTGCGGTACTGCAATTCCTGATCCACCGGGAAGATGGGGTCCCTGAGCCGCCTGTACACCCTGCGCCAGGCGTCCCGCATCATCGCGTAAAACCCCTCATACTGGCCAAAATCAACGCCGATGGCGTAGGAATGCGAAAAGCCCTCTTCCAGGGGATGGTACATCCTGGTCATGGTCTTGGTCTGCATCATGTAGTCGATGTTGTAGCCCCTGTCTACCCGGGGCATCTGGCCATCAACACCGGGGTACACATAGTCAATGGACAGGCCCTGGCGCTTGGTGGCGATGTCCTTTCTCAGCGGAAAGCCATAGTACAGGTAGTTGAGGGTTTTGCTCTCAGGCTTGCTGATGCCGATGCTGCCGATGGTGAACTTCCTGTCGACGATGTGCTCGGATTGAACAAAGTTGTGGTCACGCATTTTGATGTCGCTGGCCCAGCGCGACAGCATGACCATCTCCCCCGTCTGCCTGTGCTGGGCCGCGAACAGCGGCAGGGTATAGTTGACCTCCCTGCGCCAGAAGTACTCGCAGTCCAGGTCAAAGCCCATCACATGGGGCTTGGCGTACTCGTTGAGCTTGTACCAGTTGGCAGGCGCGAAATAATCATAATCCCGGATTTCCTCAGAGGGTGCCAACACCAGGGAAAACTTGGTCGCAAAGCCATAGTCGTCAACATTCTTGAGCACCTTGACGGATCTTGACACCTTGAAGCCGGTGTCTGCCGCCTCGTAGGTATCCTGGAAGGCCAGTTCTGAGCCTGTGGGCGACCGCAGCACACCGCCGGCGGTCACCGTCTGGCCGGCCTGGCTGACCTTCTCATAGGGCGCGTCATAGAACTCTGTGATGGACAGCGCGGTTTTGATGAAGGCATACATCGGGCGACGGTTGAAACAGCGCAGGGCATCGCCGCGCAGCACCCGCAGGCCGCCGTCCACAAAGTGCAAGGTATATTCACCGGACTGGATGATCATGTTGTTCTCCTTGTTGGTAGGTATTGGTCCAAACCCAAGCGCGGGAAGAAGAGGGGCCGATGCGGTTCATCCGGCAGTAGCCCTCGGCAAAGCAGCCGCCCGGCCAGCGGATGTTGGGCGCCCAAATGGCCGTCATCGCGTCCCCGATGTCCTGTCGGATGCCCCAGACGTGTGGCAGGGCTGAATCCGGCCCCGCCCGGTAGCCGCCGTTGTAGACGAGGTTGCCAAGGGGTCGAAAAGTGGCGGTTGATGTGCCGGGTGATTCGCGGGCCTTTTCCGGGTGTGTTGATGACCGCTCTCATCAGGGGGCTTCCTTTGCCCTACGCCTTGACGGCGCCGATCATGATGCCCTTCAGGAAGTACTTTTGCAGGAAAGGGAAGACCAGCATGATGGGCAGCATCGTGACGATGATGGCGGCGGTCTGGATGCCCTCGGTAAACCGCGGGATGCGCGGGCCGGAAATTGACAGCGAGTTGACAATCACTGAGTCCATGACAATCATGCGCAAGACCAGCTGCAGGGGAATCAGGTCGTTGCGGCGCAGGAAGACCATTGCGTTGAACCACTCATTCCAGCGGTCCACCGCGTAAAACAGCAGGATGGTGGCGATGATGGGCTTGGACAGCGGCAGAATGATCCGGAACATGACCTGCAGCTCATTGGCCCCGTCAATCTTGGCCGACTCAATCAGGGACTCCGGCAGGGTGGTCATGTAGGTGCGCATCACGATGAAGTAGAAAGTGTTGACCCCATAGGCCAGGATGACTGACCAGATGCTCTTGGTCAGGCCCAGCTGCATCATCAGCAGGTACAGTGGCACAATGCCGCCGTTGAACAGCATGGTCAGCAAAATGGCGTAGAAGAAGAATTTTGCGCCGGGGAAGTTGATGTGGGTCAGGCCATAAGCCAGGCTGGTGGTCAGCATCAGGTTGATGGGCACGCCCAGCAACAGGATGAACGCGGTGGTTTTGTAGCCGATGACGATGCGCGGGTCCTGGAACAGGCGGTAGTAGTTGTCAATCGTGGGCTCACGGGGCACCAGCAGCAGCGCGGTCTCGGACGCCTCCTTCTGGGTGGCGAAGGAGGTGGCGATGACATTGATGAAGGGGATGACAATCGCGGCCGCCAGGATGAGCAGGAAGGCCAGGATGATCCCGTCCAGCAGCTCAAACCGCTCGCGGAAATGGTTCTTCTCCTTGTAATGCTTTGTTGACATGTTCTCCTCCTTCCCCCCTCAGGCCAAAAGCCCCGAACCGCTGACGCGCCGCATGATGCGGTCGGCGGAAAAGAGCAGCACCAGGTTGATCACAGAGCGAAACAGCGCCACCGCGGCGGAAAAGGAAAAGTCCACCGAGCCGCGGAAGGTAATGCGGTAGATGTACATGTCCAGGGTCTCCGCCACCCGGATGGTTGCCGGGTTGCTGAGGTTGAAGATCTGGTCAAAGCCACCGGACATCAGGTAGCCCATGGCCAGGATAAGCAGGACGACAATGGTCGATTTGATGCCGGGGAGGGTGATGTACCACATGCGCTGCAGGCGCGTCGTGCCGTCAATTTCCGCGGCCTCATACTGCTCCGTGTCGATGCCGGCGATGGCCGCCATGTAGATGATGGCGCTCCAGCCGGCGCTCTTCCAGATGTCGGTCAGGTAGACAATGGGCAGAAAGTAGGAGGGGATGCCCAGGAAGCTGACGGGCTTGGCACCAAAGACACCGCCCATGAAGGAGTTGACCAGCCCCCTTTGCCCCAGGATATTGACCATGATGCTGGCGACGATGACCCAGGACAGAAAATGCGGAAAGGTGAATACCGATTGCAATATCTTCTTGGGGCGTCCCAGCCGCACCTCGTTTAAAACCAGCGCCAGAAAAATGGGAAAGGGAAACACGAACAGCAGCCTGCCCGCGTTGATTTTCAGGGTGGTGAAGATGGACTGCAGGAAGGCCGGGTCGGCAAACACGTTCTGGAAGTTGGAAAAGCCAATCCAGGGGCTGCCAAACAGGCCCAGCCTGGCGATGTACTTCTTGAACGCCAATGACAGCCCGAAAATCGGGATGTAGGCGAACACCGCGTACCAGGTCAGCCCCGGCAGGATCAGCAGGTACTTCTCCTTGTACTTCAGGATGCCCCTGCCGAGATTCCGGAAATAGCCTTTGAAGCCGCGCATCTGCGCGTCGTGAGATGAAGCGCTCATGGTTCATCCCCTTTCTGTGGTTTACAGATGCCCGGGGCGGCGCGCCGCCCCGGGCATACACCACGCACGAACGTCAGGCGCTCAATGCGTCAGAGGGTCAGGGATTCAGCTCGTCAAGCACCGGTTGCACCAGGCTCATCTGGGACTCAATCCAGGCGTTGTAGCGGGCGACCAGGTCCTCCTCGCTGCTGGCGTTGGTCACCAGGTTGGAGTATTCAACACCGTAGTCAATGCCCCTGGCCCTGCGCAGGTTGTCAGTGAAGTTCAGCCAGAGGTTCCAGTCAGCGGAGACAAAGGTATCCGGGGCGCCAAACTCATAGCGGTTGGCGTACAAGGCCCTGGACTCCTCGCGGTATTCCTTGGCGATGTTGGGGTTGTCAAAGGCCAGGTCGTCCCAGAGGATGACGGAGCCCAGCACATGGCCCAGGCTTGGGTACTTGCCTTCGCCCACAGCACCGGCCAGCAGGGTTCCCGGCTCAACCAGGGAGACGATTTCGCCGTTGGCGTCAAAGTCCCAGTCAACGCCCTTGAGGCCCATCTGGGTGCCGGGATAGCCTTCCTTGCTGGAGGTGAACTCCATCAGGTCCATCCAGCGCTCGAAGACCGCGTCATCCACATCGGGGCTGAAGCAGACCGCGCCCCAGAAGTTGATCAGGTCACGCTGGTGGTAATGGCCATCGGCGCCCAGCAGTGTAGCCATCAAGAAGGCGCTGGCATCCACGCCCGTGCGGCGCTCAAACAGGATGCGGTAGTTTTCCATGTCCGCGGTCTGGCCGCCCAGGTAGGAGATGCCGGCTGTTCCCAGGGTCTGGAATTTTTCCATGTCCTTTTCATAGGTCAGCAGGTAGTATTCGGGGTCCAGAATGCCGGTGCTGTAGGCCTTATACCAGAGCTTCAGGCCTTCCAGGGTCTCGGGCGCTGCCGCGCCCCAGGCGTACTTGCCGTCCTCACCCTTGTAAAAGGTGTCCCAGTAGGTGCTGTTGGCCTCCACAAAGAAACGGGCGGCGTTGCCGTTGTCCATGGACATTGGAACCAGCGCCGGGCCGACATTGCCCGGATCCTGGTCCTTGATCAGCTGGGCAATCTCCAGCAGCTCAGGGATGGTGTAGTGGTTTTTAACTTCCTTGCCCACGGCCTCAACCCAGTCAGACCGCACCCAGACGGACCAGTGGTTGGCCAGTGGCTGGCCGGGCAGGTTGTAGAAGAAGCGGGCGCGCGGAATGAAGTAGGTGCCGCCGTAGAGCTCCTCCAGCATCGGCCCCAGGCTGGTGGTCTCATATACCTTGGCGACGCCGGGCCAGCGGGTCTTCCAGTCATCCGGCAGGCGCTTGATCAGCCCCTGGGAGACGAAGTTGGACGCGTCGGCATGGGTGCCGTCGCCGTAATTGAAGTTGGCCACATCGGTCATATCCTGGGACATAATCCAGGTGCTGAGCATGCTGTTCCACTCGCCCCAGGGGACATTGGTCGGTTGGAACTCGAAATTGAATTTGTCAAGAATGAACTTGCTGTATTCATCGCCCGTGTTGTAGTCATACCCCGCGACGACCTGCGGGCCGGTGTAGGTGATGGTCACCCGTTCATAATCCTGGGCCAGGGCTCCCATTGCCAGACCCAAGGAGAGGATGGCCGCCAGAATCAGGCAGATTAAACGCTTTGTACCCCTCATTGATAAAGATCCTCCTTGTTCTTCTTGATTTATGTTCAAGCCGTCAGGCCAAACACACAGGTTCACCTTCTGTGGACTTGTTCGCTATGCAGGGCATTCAGTAAGTTTATTTTACCGCAAACCGGGCAGGCCCGTCAAGAAAAACTGTTCAGTAAGTTTATTTTACCGCAAACCGGGCAGGCCCGTCAAGAAAAACTGTTGCTCCTGGTCATCAAACAGCAAATAAATACAAATGATTTCAAGAAAATTTGTCTGCTCCAAACCTTCCGCTGGCGGGCAAAGGCACCTCACAAACCTTTGACTGCCATGCGAAACAGGTTAAAGGACAGCCGCGGTATCACGGCGCTCAGTTTGCCGTGCTTCATGGAGGCGTCCGGGTTGCTGACCGGGAGGACGGCGTCGGGCGTTTCAAAGGTGTTCATCTGATTGAGGTCCGCACTGTGCAATACCTGGTGCTCCAGCAGGCGACAGCCCTCAAAGGCGCCGATGTCAATCTCCAGCAGCCGGTCCTGCCCTGCGTCCTTGTTGACCACAAATACAGCCAGCTCGCCCGCTGCAGCGTGATAAGCGGCCGCCGCGTCCACATAGCGGATGCCTTTGCGCGCGCTGTACTGGAACTGGTGAGTCGGCGCGTAGCCGGGGATGTCAAAGGTGTCGCAGGTTACTTCGGTCCTGAGCGAAACGCCCTGGCCATATTGCATCATGAGCTTGAAAGGGTAATGGGCAATGGGTTTAAAGACATGGTCGCGGTTGGCGGCGACCAGTGTGTGCAGCCCGGAGGTCATGCAGCCGATCTTGATGCGGTCGGCGTACTTGAGCAGCGTCAGCAACGTTGACGCCGAGGACAGCGCGTCGAGCATGTCACCGCGCTGGACAAAGGCCGTGGTGGGCACCATGTTGTCCGGGTCATGGCGGACATACTCACGATGGCGGTCAAAGGTGTGTGGCCACTCCGCGCCGCGGCCGGGCAGGACGCCCTTCAGCTCCTGCTGCCTGGAGCCAAACTCGTCAAAGGACAGCAGCATCCTGCGGGGCGAGCGCAGCTTGGTCTGCACAAAGTCGCACAGCGCGATTTCCGTCCTGATATAGTCCTCAAAATAACAGGATCCGCCCAGCAGCGCCTCATAGTTGCCCGGGGCTGCGATGTGGTAGTGGTGAAGCGAGATATAATCCACCGTTTCATAGCATTCCTGGAGCACCTGCAGGTCCCAGTCCGGGTAGTGGGCAAGGAAGGGTGAGGAGGATACGCAGGCGACCGTCTCGATGCCAGGGTCGGTCCACTTCATCCCCTTGGACACCTCATGCGCCAGGACGCCATAGGCCTTGGGGTCCTTCTCAAAGGAACCTATTTGCCAGGGGCCGTCCATCTCATTGCCCAGGTACCAGGTTTTGACACCATAGGGCGCCTCGCGGCCGTGCTGCCGACGCAGGTCCGCCCAGTAGCTCCCCCCTTTGTGGTTGGTATATTCCACCTGGTGAAGGGCATCCCGCAGGCCGTTGGTACCCAGGTTGATGGTGACCATCGCCTCGGCGCCGATCGCCTCGGTCCATCTCAAGTATTCGTCATAGCCAACCTCGTTGGTATAATACTGATGCCAGGCGGTGTCCAGCTGCGCGCGCCGCTTGTCCCTTGGCCCGATGGAATGCTTCCAATCCCAGCCGGACACGAAGTTGCCGCCGGGCAACCTGAGCGCGGGCAACCCCGCGGCCTTGAGCGCCGCCATGAAGTCCTGCCGGAAGCCGTCTTTGTCGGCTGTCCTGTGTTTGGGGTTATACATGCTGCCATTGACCATGGTGCCAATCGGCTCCAGAAAAGCGCCGTACAGGCGGGGCGAAATCTGCCCAATCCGGAAGCGCGGGTGAAGAAAGATGCCGGCTGTTTTCATGTGGTGTCTGTCCTCCTGCCAATCGTGTTCAGCTGATGATGCCATCATGCATCCGCATCAGGCGCAGGGATGGCGCACAGCAGCGTGGCTCCGGGTAGGTTCAGTCAGTCAGAAAAGCCATATTCAGTTCTGTATGTTTAGTGTACCCTGCCCTTTGAAAGCGGTCAACGCACAGCATCGTCAGGCGCCAGGAACCGCCAGCAGGCAGGTGGCGGGAATGGCAGGGAAGCTCCTGTCGGCGTGGACAGGCGGGCGCACGGGTACATTCCTGGTAGTTCACCTGTCCCCCGACCCCATGGAAAGGAAGCTGCCATGCCGATGAAACGCCTGGCCTGTGTGGCCCTGGCCCTGATGATGGGCGCGCTGCTGCCAGCAGGCGCAGCAGCCGGCCTGCCGCCGGTGGAGAGCCGGCCGGCCAACACCACCTACCAGCCTGCCTTTTCAGGCCAGACCCGCGCACCGGGCATCCAAACCCAGACGCCATACAGCGTGGAGGTGCTGACAGACCGGCTGGAGCGTCCCTGGGCGGTGGCGGCGCTGCCGGACGGGCGGCTCATCATCACCCAGAAAGCGGGCGGCCTGCGCGTCTACAGCCGGGAGGGCGGGTTGTCCGAACCCATCCATGGCATCCCGGATGTGGCTGACAGCGGGCAGGGCGGGCTGCTGGATGTGGCGGTGGCGCCAGATTTTGACAGCAGCCGCCTACTGTATTTCACCCTGGCCGAGCGCCTGAGCGGCGGCGCGGTGACCGCGCTGGCCCGCGGCCGCCTGGCGGAGGATGCGCGCGGCGTCACCGATTACCAGGTGCTCTGGCGCGCGCTGCCCGCCCACCCCAGCCAGGGCCACTTTGGCAGCCGGGTGGTGGTGGATGGGGAGGGCCACCTCTTTGTATCCACCGGGGACCGCCAGGGCGATGACACCCGGCCGCTGGCGCAGGAATTGGGCAGCGGGTATGGCAAAATCGTGCGGCTGACCGCGGATGGCCAGCCCGCGCCGGGCAACCCCTTCACCGGCCAGGCAGGGGCCCTGCCAGAAGTCTTCTCCCTGGGCCACCGCAACGTGCAGGGGCTGGCCATTCACCCGCAGACCGGGCAGCTCTGGGCCAGCGAGATGGGGCCCCGGGGCGGGGATGAGCTGAACCTGATTTTAGCGGGGCACAACCACGGCTGGCCCCTTATCAGCTATGGCATTGAGTATTCCGGCCTGCCGGTGGGCAGGGGGCTGACGCAGATGGCGGGCATGGCCCAGCCTGCCTACTACTGGGACCCGGTGCTGGCCCCCAGCGGCATGGCCTTCCATGACGGCGCCGGTTTCCCCGAATGGGCCGGCAACCTGTTCATTGGCGGACTGGCGGGTAGCCACATCAGCCGGCTGGTGTTGCAGGAGGACCGGGTGGTGGGCGAGGAGCGGCTGCTGGAGCATGAAGGCCAGCGCTTCCGGGACATCGCCCAGGGCGCGGACGGCGCGCTGTACGCGGTAACCGACCAGGGCCGGCTCTACCGGATCGGGCCCTAAACCATTTCACACAAAAAAAGGACAATGAAGCGATGGAAACCATCATCAGGATTGCGGGCATGAGCTGCCAGCACTGCGAGCGCGCGGTCAAGGAGGCGCTGCTGGCCCTGCCGGGCGTGCGGGCGGTTCAGGTGGACCTGGAGGCAGGCAGCGCCGCCATCAGCTATGACCAGGCGCAGGTCAGCCTGGATGAAATGAAGGCGGCCATTGAGGGCCAGGGCTACGATGTGCCATGAGGGGCCGGAGGCGGTCAGGGCGCTGGCCACGATTGAAAACAACCAGGCCCGCCTGCGCTTTTACAGCGTTGAGGCAGGCCAGCCGGTGTATGCCCTGATCCCGGCCAGGTACCGGGGGCTGTGGGTGTGGGGGCAAAAGGCAGGCAGCCCCACCTGGGAGTTTCCCAGCGGGCACATAGAGCCCGGGGAGGCGCCGCTGGAGGCTGCCCACCGGGAACTGCGGGAGGAGAGCGGCGCCACGGAATATGACCTGCGCTTTGTAGGCGCCTACAGCGTGGAGGAAAAAACAACGACCGGCGGCTGGTCGCCGCCGGTCTATGGCCGTCTGTTCTACGCGGACATCCATGCCCTGGGCCCGCTGAGGCATGAGATCGTTCATTTGGGGTTTTTTGAGGCGGTGCCGGAGGCCCTCAGCTACCCCCACATCCAGCCCCACATCATCCGGTGGGTGCGCGCCTGGCTGGGGCTGCGGGATTAACCCAGCGCCACGTCCAGCACCATCATCACGGTGAAGCCCAGCGCCACGCCAATCACGCCGACATTGGAGTGGGTGTCAACCTGCAGCTCGGGGATGAGCTCCTCCACCACCACATAGATCATGGCGCCCGCGGCGAAGGCCAGCAGGAAGGGCAGGATGGGCACCACCAGGCCGGTGAGCAGGATGGTGATGAAGGCGGCCACCGGCTCCACCGCGCCGGACATGGTGCCCAGGCCAAAGGCCTTCCACTTACTGGTCCGGTGGTTCTTCAGCGGCATGGACACCACCGCGCCCTCCGGGAAGTTCTGGATGGCGATGCCGATGGACAGCGCCATGGCGCTGGCGAAGCTGATGTCGCTGTTACCCGACAGGAAGGCGGCGAACACCACGCCCACCGCCATGCCCTCGGGGATGTTGTGCAGGGTGACCGCCAGCAGCAGCATGGTGTTCTTGCGCGCGGTGGAGGGCAGGCCCTCCGGCTCATCCGCGTCCAGGTGCTGGTGGGGGATGAGGCTGTCCAGCAGCAGCAAAAAGCCCATGCCCGCCAGGAAGCCGGCGGCGGCCGGCAGCCAGGGGATGCGGCCCATCTCCTCCGCTTTTTCAATGGCCGGCAGCAGCAGCGACCAGACCGAGGCCGCGATCATGACGCCGGAGGCAAAGCCCAGCAGCACCTTGCGCAGGCGGACGCTCATGTCCCCGCGCAGGGTGATCACCATGGAGGAGCCCAGCGTGGTGCCCACAAAGGGGATGATCAGGCCGATGAAGGTTTGCAGGTAGGGACTCAAGGCGGGTTCATCCTTTCTGACGCGGCGCCCCGGTCGCACAGGCGCAGCGGCAGGGCGCGCCAGGCGGGACAGCCGGAGTTGATATGCGCATTCATGGTGTGGGGGAAGCCCTGGTCAGTATACAGGCACAGCAGGCTGGGCCCGGCCCCCGACAGGCAGCAGCCCAGGGCGCCCCGGGCCATCGCCGCGTCCATCAGCGCCTGTCCGCCCGGTATCAGGGCCAGCCGCGCAGGCTGGTGCAGGCGGTCGCGCATGGCGGCGCGCAGGTGAACCGGGCTGCCGGTCTCCAGGGCGCGCAGCAGCAGGGCCGCATGGGACAGATTATACACGGCGTCCTGCAGGCTGACAAGCGGGCGCAGGGCGGCGCGGGCCTGGCTGGTGGACAGCTCAAAGTCCGGAACCAGCAGGAGAAAGCGCAGGTCCGGATGCACCGGCGCGGGCAGCGACAGCACCTGCCCCTCCGCCACCAGCGACACGCGCAGCCCGCCGTACAGGGCCGGGGCGGCGTTGTCCGGGTGGCCCTCCAGGGCGGTGGCCAGGGCCAGTTGCTCCTCCAGGGTCAGCCCCAGGTGATGCAGGGCGTTGGCCGCCTGGATGCCCGCCACCACGCAGGCGGCGCTGCTGCCCAGGCCCCGGGCGGTGGGGATGTCCGACTGGATGTGCAGGCGCAGGCCGCCTGGCGCCAGATTGCGATGGGCCAGCGCGGCCGTGTAAGCCCGGTAGACCAGGTTGTCCTGGTTGGCGTAGGCCGCCGGGCAGCCGGTGATGGCCAGGCCGCCGTGATGCAAAGCCACATCAAAGCGGGCATACAGGCCCAGCGCCAGCCCCAGGCTGTCCAGCCCCGGGCCCAGGTTGGCGCTGGTGGCCGGCACAGTCACGCGGATCATGTGGCCACCCGTCCCATGGCGTCCGCCACCAGGGCAGCGCTGTCAATCACCCTTTCCTCCATCCCCCAGTCCGCCTCCAGGCCACTGAGCGCCGCGGGCACCGGCATGCCGCTGGCCCGCGCCAGCGCGCTGAGCAGGGCCCGGCCATCCCCCGGCACCGGCTGGCCCAAGGCGCGCAGGGCCGCCTCCGGGAACTTGAAGGGCGAGGCAGTGGCCAGCACCACCCGGGGGCGGCAAGACGGCGGCTGGGCCTGGGCGGCCAGCCAGGCGGCCGCGGTGTGCGGGTCCAGGAGGTAGCCATGCCGCTGATGCACCCGGCGCATGGCGTCCAGCGCCTGGGCATCGTTGCTGGCGTGCGCTGAAAAATGGCGCTGGATAAAGGCCAGGGTGTCCGCATCCACCCGGTAGTGGCCCTGGCTGCGCAGCTGGTCCATCCAGCCCTTTACCCGCCCTGCATCCCGACCGCAGGCCTCGTACAGCAAGCGCTCCAGGTTGCTGGACACCAGGATGTCCATGGAGGGGGACAGCGTGCGCTTCAGCGCGCGGCGGCGGTCATAGACCCCTGTCTGGATGAAATCGGCCAGCACCCGGTTGGCGTTGCAGGCCACCGTGAGCCGCCCCACCGGCAGCCCCAGGCCCCTGGCCAGAAAGCCGGCGTACACATCCCCGAAGTTGCCGGTGGGCACGATGAAATCCACCAGCTGGCCGCTTTGGAGGCAGCCTTCCCGCAGCAGCTGGCGGATGGCCGCGACATAGTACACCACCTGGGGCACCAGGCGGCCGATGTTGATGGAGTTGGCGCTGGTCAGCCGCAGGCCGCGGGGCAGCAGCTCTGCCGGCTGCGCAAGCGCCGCCTTGACCCCCGCCTGGGCCTGGTCAAAATCGCCCCGGATGGCCACCGCGCGGGAACCGCCCTGACCCAGCGCCAGCAGCTGGGCGCGCTGCACCGGGCTGACCCCCTCAACGGGGTAGTAAACCAGGGTGGTAAAGCCCGGAAGCCCGGCAAAACCCCGCAAGGCCGCGGGGCCGGTGTCCCCGCTGGTGGCCACCAGCACAGCGTAGCGGCCACCTGGGTCCAACTGACCGCGCGCCAGCGCCATCAGCCGGGGCAGCGCCTGCAGGGCCAGGTCCTTGAAGGCGGCGGTGGGCCCGTGGAAGAGCTCCAGCACCCGGTTTTCCCCCACGCTTACCAGCGGGGTGATGTCCGGGTGGTCAAACTGCGGGCCATAGGCCACGCGCGCGAGCCCTTCCAGCGCCTCTCCGGGCAGGCCGGGCAGCAGCCGGGTGAACAGCCGGCCGGCCAGACCGGCGTAATCCAGGGTGGAGGTGAGCAAATCCGCGCAGTTGGGCAGGACATCCGGCAGGTAAAGCCCGCCGTCAGGCGCCGTGCCCCGCAGCAGGGCTTCCGCCGCGCTGACCGACCCGGCCCCCCGTGTGCTGTGGTAGAACATGGCGCATCCCCATTCGTTTGATCCGCTGGCTTGCCGCAAGTATATAAGGGTGCCTGGCGCCGGTCAACCGCCCGGGCGGCCGGCGCCAGAGGGGCCGGCGTGTACAAAGGGGACGGCCTGGCGTACAATCACCACATCGCGTCCGCCCTGCCCGTTTCCCACGGCCCCCGCGCCATCACCGGAAGGAGTGAAAGCGACATGCGCCGCATCTGCCTGATCTGGCTGGCCGCCCTGCTGATGTTGCCGGGCGCTCCGCCTGCCGCCGCGCAGGACATCCGCCCGGTAGAGGCCCAGGGCCCGCCCTCCTTCACCGCCTACCCGGCCCTGGACGCGGCTGGCTTCCTGGCGCTGGAATGGCCGGAACCGGAGTTTGTGCACGCGGATGAAGAAGCCGGTTACTGGCTGTATTTGTCCAGCAATCTGCGGGTGGAAATATCCCGCTACACCGGCAGCCTGGACAGGCGGGCGCTGGTGTGGTTCATGGCCGACATCCATTTCCGGGAGGGGCAGGCCTTCCGGGCTTACCCCGCCAACCCCAAGAACCCCGCCCGGGCCCAGGCGCGCCCGGCGCGGATTGCCCGGGACAACCAGGTGGTCTACGCCCAGAACGGCGACCTGTTCAGCTACCGGGTGTACAACAAGCTGAAAACCGGGCTGATCATCCGGGATGGCAGGCTGCTGTACCAGGACACCTTCACCAAGCCGCGCGCCGCCATCCCGCCGCTGGACGAGCTGGCCCTCTACCCTGACGGGCGCGTGGAGATGCGCACCCCGGGCATCCTCAGCGCCCAGGACTACCTGGACCTTGGCGCTCGGGACGTGCTGGCCTTTGGCCCCATCCTGTTCAAGGACCGGGTGAAGGACGACCGCCTTGGCATCTCCTTCACCCACCGCGAGCCGCGCAGCGCCCTGGGGGTGGTGGGGCCCAGCCACCTGGTGGGCATCCTGGTGGAGGGGCGCAACAAGCGCAGCGCCGGGGCCAACCTGCAGTTTGTGGCCGACCGGCTGCTGGAGTGGGGCTGTGTGGAAGCCTTCACCCTGGATGGCGGGCAGACCGCCGCCATGGTCTTCATGGGCCAGGAGGTGATGGATCCGGGCATCTACCACGGCTTCCAACAGGCGCGCAAGCAGCAGGACATCATCGGCATCGGGGTGTCGCACCTGGTGGCGCCCTGACGCCTTCCATCTATATCACCTGGTGTTTTTCCAATCGCAAAAGGCCCCGCTTTCGCGGGGCCTTTGCTTGGATAACCTGACTTACTTGGCGCTCTCGGCGGCCTTCTTCAGGCTGGCCAGGTAGTCGCCCACGGTCACGGTGACGGAAGCCTTCAGCTCCTCCACATCCGGAACCTGGGTATGACTTTCGTCGCGCTCGTACACCGGAATGTTGAGCACTTCTTCAACGGTCTTGCCAACAACGTACTCGCCAAAAGCGGCAATCTGCTCAAACCACTCCTTGCCAATCTCGCTGGCGCGGCGCATGCCATAGGCCTCGCCCTTCTCCAGCTTGGTCAGCAGCTCTTCAGGCAGGTCAACCGGCTTGCCTTCCAGGGAGAACTGGATTTTGCTCTGCTGCACGTCCCAGATCACGGACTGGATTTTGCCTTCGCTGTCCAGCACCAGGGAGCACACGGTGGTGTTGACCTGGGCGGCACCAGCTTTTTCAGCGGTGGCTTCGGCGACGGAACCGATGGATGTGACCATGCCCAGGCCGTGCTTGACGCCGTTGGATTCGGCGGCGACGACGGACACCAGGGACAGGGCCAGCACGAGGGCCAGGGCCAGGGACAAGAACTTCTTCATGGGGTGACCTCCTGTGTTTTCTGAATTCCGTACTTATCTTAATCAAGCCCCCCATGGGCGTCAAGCCTTTCCGGGCAAAAATGAAAAGCCGGCGGGCAGAAAATGTCCCACTTAGGCCGGAATGCCTTGTAAACCCTTGTTTTTTTGCTGCAAGCGGGCCTGACCCAAAGGTGGGACAAGCGCCGCCCTGCCCTTGAACACACCCTTGACTTGCGGGAGATGTTTCCCCTTTGTTCTTTTGCCGGCGTTGTGCCCGCCTGGCTCAAGGGGCTATAATGGGCGCGAAACAGGTGACAAAGGGGTGTGCGGATGCAAACGCTGCGGGTTCCCGCTGACCGGGAGGGTATAATCAAAGCGGTGCGCGTGCTGGCGCAGGGCGGGCTGGTGGCCTTTCCCACCGAAACCGTCTATGGGCTGGGCGCCAATGCCCTGGACAGCCAGGCGGTGCTGTCCATTTTCCGCGCCAAGGGGCGGCCGGCTGACAACCCGCTGATTGCTCATGTCAGCGGCATCGCCCAGGCGCGCGAGTACGGCCGCTGGGGCCCCCTGGCCCAGGACCTGGCCCAGGCCTTCTGGCCGGGCCCGCTCACCCTGATTGTGGAACGGCTGGACAGCATGCCCAGCCAGGTGAGCGCGGGGCTGCCCACCCTGGCGCTGCGGCTGCCCGGCCACGAGGCCGCCCGGGCGCTGATCACCGCCTGCGGCTTTCCCCTGGCCGCGCCCAGCGCCAACCGCTCCGGCCGGCCCAGCCCCACCACCGCCCAGCACGTGCTGGACGACCTGGAGGGCCTCATCCCGCTGGTTTTGGACGGAGGGCCCAGCCAGGTGGGCCTGGAATCCACCGTGGTGGATGTGACAGGCGGCCACCCCCGCATCCTGCGCCCGGGCGCGGTGACGCCGGAGATGATCGCCATGGCGGTGGGCGAGTGCCAGGTGGCTGACGCGGTCATGCGCCAGCTGGCCCCGCAGGAGGCCGCCCCCTCGCCAGGGATGCGCCACCGCCACTACGCGCCCCGGGCGCGGATGACCCTGGTGGAAGGCCCGCCGGAGGCCGCGCGCGAGCGGTTGCTGCGCCTGGCCCAGGGGCGGGATGACACCTGGGTGCTGGCGCTGGAGGGCCTGCTGCCTCGCACACCGGGGCTGCAGCTGCGCTCCCTGGGCCGGGATGCCCGGGAGGCCGCCCACCGGCTCTTTCACCTGCTGCGGGAGGCCGACCAGCAAGGGGTGCGCCAGATTTACGCCCAGACCCTGCCCCGGGACGGCCTGGGGCTGGCGGTGATGAACCGCCTGGCCCGCGCGGCCAATTTCAACACCATTCAGGCAGGCGAAACGCCTGATGAGGAACCCATGGAAAGGAAGGACTAAACGATGAAGAAACTGCTCTCCCTGATGATGGCCCTGCTGCTGGTGCTGGGCGCCGCCCTGCCCCTGGCGCTGGCTGAGGAGGAAAAGGTGCTCAACTTCTTCAGCTGGGCCACCTACATTGATGACGACACCGTCGCCCGTTTCACAGAGGAAACCGGCATCAAGGTCAATTACGCCACCTTCGCCAGCAACGAGGAAATGCTGCTGAAGATGTCCGGCCCCGGCAATGAGTATGACGTCATCCTGGCCAGTGACTACGCCATCAACACCCTGCGCAAGGACGGCCGCCTGCAGCAGCTGGACAAGGAGCTGCTGCCCAACTACCAGAACCTGGACCCGGCCTTCCTCAACCAGTACTATGACGAGAACAACGAGTACACCGTGCCCTACACCGCCGGCACCCCGCTGATTGTGGTCAACCCGGCGCTGACAGATGTGGAGATTGACGGCTACGAGGACCTGTGGAACCCGGAGCTCAAGGACAACCTGGTCATCATCGATGACGCGCGGGTGATGATCGGCATCGTGCTCAAGACCCTGGGCTTCCCCTTCAACAGCACCGATGACGAGCAGCTCCAGCAAGCCAAGGAAAAGCTGTTTGAACTGCGCCCCAACGTGCGCGCCTTCAACTATGACACCCCCCACAACGACATGATCTCCGGCGAGGTGGCCGTGGGCTTCATGTTCACCCCCTTTGTGCTGCTGGCCATGGACGCCAACCCCGAACTGCAGGTGGTCTACCCCAAGGAGGGCATGGGCTTTGGCATTGACTCCCTGGTGATCCCGGCGGATGCGCCCCATCCGGGCAACGCCCACATCCTGCTCAACTACCTGCTGGACAGCCAGGTGGCCGGCAACACCGCCGGGATGCAGTACTACCTCTCCCCGGTGGCCACCGCCTACGAGTTCATCCCCGAGTACCTGCGCGACAACCCCGCCATCCGCATCCCCGCCGAGATCCTGGGTGAAACCGACTTTGTGGTGGACGTGGGCGAGTACGAGAGCGTCTACCAGGAAATCTGGGCGGAGTTCAAGCTGCAGTAACAACCTGCCTGGCACCCGTCCGGGCGCCCTGTCGACCCTGAACAGGCGTTCCGCCTGACACAGCACAGCCGCCTCCCATGCCGGGAGGCGGCTGTGTTCGCGCGGGCTATCTACAGGGCTGGTTGGGTGGCCACGCGCATGATCCTGCCTATAGGCATTGGGCGGGCCTGGACACCCGCCAGGCCCGCCCTTTGTCCTGCCATCAGCCGGGGAGCGCTTGCGCCTATTTCGCGTTCTTCACCTGGCCCCAGTAGGTGTCATACAGCACCTTCACCTCCTGGTTGTCGTGGAAGAACTCGCAGTTGTCAATGACCTCCTGGCTGGGGTTGAGGTTGGGGTTGTCCAGGTAGTCCTCGCCCATGAGCTCAATGGCGCCCAGGTTGGGGCTGGAGTACTCGATGTACTCGGCGTTCATCTGGGCGATGTCCGAGCGGGAGAGGAAGTCGATGAAGGCCAGGGCGTTGTCGTAGTTGGCGGCGCTGGCAGGAATCACCATGCCGTCCACCCACACGTTGCTGCCTTCCTTTGGCACCACATAGGCCAGGTCGGGGTTGAGGTTGATGGCGTACTGGGCGTCACCCGACCAGACCACCGCCAGGGTGCCCTCGCCCGCCACCATCTTGTCCTTGGTTTCGTCCACCTGGTAGGCCTTGACAATGCCGCGCTGCTTCTGGTCAATGAGCAGGTTGGCGGCCTCCTGGATCTCCAGGGGGTTCTTGGAGTTGACGGAATAGCCCAGGTACTTCAGCGCCACGCCCAGGGTATCCCGGGGGGAATCCAGCATGAAGACCTCGCCCTTGTAGCGCTCGTCAAACAGCGCGCCCCAGGAATCAATGGGTTCCTCCACCTTGGTGGTGTCATACAGGATGCCCACCGTGCCCCACATGTAGGGGACGGAGAACTTGTGCTCCGGGTCATAGTCCGGGTTGCGCAGCCATTCCAGCGTGTTGCCCTCGGCATGGGGCACGCGGTCAAAATCAATCTCCTGGAGCAGGCCCTCGGAAATCAGCCGCTCAATGGCGTAATCGGAGGGGAAGACCACGTCAAAGGCGCCGGGGCTGGTGCGCACCTGCACCAGCATGTCCTCGTTGAGGGTAAAGCGCATATAGTTGACCTTGATGCCGGTCTCCTCCTCAAACAGGGCGATGACCTCATCGTTGATGTAGTCCTCCCAGTTGAAGACGTTGACCGTGCCCTGCGCCAGCGCGGTGGCAAGCGACAGGCTCAGCAGCAGCACCAGGGCCAGGGAAAGCAGTTTTTTCATCGGGTTCCTCCTTGTTGGGCTTAGTTGTCCTGGTTGAGTGAGGCGCGGCGGTTGACCGCCAGCAGCAACACCAGGAGGGCGACGAACATCAGCGCGCTCAGCGCGTTCATCGTAGGTTTTATACCCTTTCTGGCCTCGGAGTAAATCAGCGTGGACAGGTTTTGCACCAGCGGGCTGGTGGTGAAGTAGCTGATGGTGAAGTCATCCAGGCTCAGGGTGAAGCTGAGCAGGGCGCCGGTGATGACCCCGGGCATCACATAGGGCAGGACGACCTTGCGCAGCGCGTAGCCGGGCGTGGCGCCCAGGTCCAGCGCCGCCTCGTAGCTGAACTTGTTCATCTGCTTGAGCTTGGGCATCACGGACAAAATCACGTAGGGGATGTTGAAGGTGATGTGCGCCAGCAGCATGGTGACATAGCCCCGGGGCACCTGGGTGAAGATGAACAGCAGCATCAGCGAGATGCCGGTGACGATGTCGGGCATGGTCATGGGGATGTTGTTCAGCGCCATCATCATGGCTTGCGGGCGCTTTTGCAGCGCGTGGATGCCGATGGCGGCCAGCGTGCCCAGGATGGTGGCGAACAGGGCGGACAGCAGCGCGATGGTGACGGTGATGTACAGGGCGTTCATGATGGACGGGCTGTTGATCAGGTCGGCGTACCACTTCAGGGAGAAGCCCTGCCACTTGGCGCGGCTGACCCCGGCGTTGAAGGACTGCACAATCAGCACCACGATGGGCACATACAGGAACAGCAGCACCAGCGCCAGGTAGGAACGCTTCAGCAGCCTGCTCATATGGTGCTTCCCCCCTCTCCCTCCGGGTCCACCTTGCGAAGCAAGGTCAGGCTCATGATGATCAGCACCATCATGATCAGGCTCAGGGCGCTGCCCACGTTCCAGTTGTCCGCCATCAGGAAGGTGCGCTCAATCAGGTCGCCGAACATCTCGGTGTTGCCCCCGCCCAGCACCCGGGGGATGAAAAAGGTGGTGACAGACGGCATGAACACCATGGTGATCCCCGACACCACCCCGGGCAGGGACAGGGGCAGGGTGACCTTCAAAAAGGTGGTGCGGGGGTTGGCGCCCAGGTCCATCGCAGCCTCGGACAGGCGGTACTCCTGCTTGTTGAGGGCGTTGTAGATCGGGAAGACCATGAAGGGCAGGTAGTTGTACACCATGCCCAGCAGCACCGCCCGGGAATTGTACATCAGCTGCATCCGGGGCAGCCCCAGGGCGGAGAGCAGGGTGTTGATCAGCCCGTTGTCCTCCAGCAGGCTCATCCAGGCGATGGTGCGCAGCAGGAAGTTCATCCACATGGGGATGATGAACAAAATCACCAGGGTGGGCCCCAGGCGGAAGTCCCGGTCGGCCATGAACAGGGCCGCGGGGTAACCCAGCCCCAGGCAGATGAGGGTGCACAGGAAGGCCATCCACAGGGAGTAGACCAGGGTGTCCACGTTCACATGGCCGCGGGCCACGCCCATCTCCACCGGGTCAAAGCCCAGCTGGGTGAGCTGCTTTTGCATTTCGAAGTTGCTGTCCCAGAAGGTCTTGAAGTTGTCCAGGGTGAAGGCGCCGCTGCGGTCGGTGAAGGCATAGTAGCCGATGAGCAGCAGCGGCACGATGGTGAACACCACGATCCACAGCCCATAGGGGAAGGAGAACAGGGTGCGCTTGATGCCGCGGTTGCGCCTGACGCTGTAGGCCACCAGCCCGACAAAGGCCAGCAGGCCCAGCGCCATCAGCCAGACAGCCCAGGGCGGGAAGGAGAAGCTGCTCATGTGCTCTCCTCCTCCAGCAGCGCTTCCTGCACGGGCATGGGCTGCATGATGTGGATGTTGAAGGGGATGACGTCCAGCCCCACCTTGGCCCCCTCGGGCTGCATCTGGGTGGAGTGCGCCTTGAAGCGCATCTCCCCCGCGTCAATGATCATCTCATAGTGCACACCTTTGAACAGCACGCTGCGCACCACCCCCGTCAGGCGGCCCTCGCCTTCGGGCACCAGCTGCAGGTCCTCCGGGCGGATGAGCACGTCCACCGGGGCGTTGCTGCCAAAGCCCTTGTCCACGCAGGGGAAGTCCGCGCCGCAAAAATGCACCAGCTCATCATGCACCATCACCCCGCGGATGATGTTGGACTGGCCGATGAAGTTGGCCACAAAGGCGCTGCGCGGCTCATCGTATACCGCCTTGGGCGAGCCGATTTGCTGGATGTAGCCGTCCTTCATCACCACGATGATGTCGGACATCGTCAGCGCCTCCTCCTGGTCGTGGGTGACGAAGATGAAGGTGATGCCCAGCATCTGCTGCATGCGCTTGAGCTCCAGCTGCATCTCCTGGCGCAGCTTCAGGTCCAGCGCGCCCAGGGGCTCATCCAGCAGCAGCACCTCCGGCTCGTTGATCAGGGCCCTGGCGATGGCAATGCGCTGCTGCTGGCCGCCGGACAGGCTGTCCACGCTGCGCTTGCCATAGCCCCGCAGGTTGACCAGGGCCAGCATCTTCTCCACCTTCTGGCGGATTTCCTCCTTCGGGCGCCTTGCCACCTTGAGGCCAAAGGCGATGTTCTCAAACACGTTCAGGTGCGGGAACAGCGCGTATTTCTGGAAAACGGTGTTCACCTTGCGCTTGTAGGGCGGCAGGTCGGTGATGTCCTCCCCGTCAAAGAGCACGCGCCCGGTGGTGGCGCGCTCAAAGCCGCCGATGATGCGCAGCGTGGTGGTCTTGCCGCAGCCCGAGGGGCCCAGCAGCGTGACAAACTCGTTCTTGCGGATGTACAGGTTGATGTCTGACAGCACCCGCACGCCGTCATATTCCTTGGAGACGTTTTCCAGGTTGATCAGCCGTGGTCTTTCTTGCATGGTGTCCTCCGGGCGTGATGTGATACCGGGCTTAGAAGGAAGGGGGCGTGGAGACCCACAGGAAGCGGGCCTCGCGCTTGCCGGGGTTGAGGATGTGGTGGGGCGCGCTGGGCTTGAGGCAGAAGCTCTCCCCCCGGGTGACAGGGTGGGGATGCTGGCCGTTCATCAGCACGATGCGCCCGGACAGCACATAGCCGAACTCCTCGCCCTCGTGCGCGGGAAACTCGGCCGTGCGTCCGCCCGGCCCCAGGGTGACCAGCATCGGCTCCAGGCGGTTCTTCTGGGCGTTGGGCACCAGCCACACGATGTTGCCGCGCAGCAGGTCCGGGTCTTCCTTCTCAAACATGTCCTGGCGCTTGAAGACGATTTTTTCCTGGTCGTACTCGCTGAAAAACTGCCGCAGGGTGGTGCCCAGGCATTCAATGAGGTCTGTCAGGGTGGCGATGGAGGGCGAGGTGAGGTTGTTTTCCACCTGAGAAATAAAGCCCTTGCTGAGCTCACAGCGGTCAGCAAGGTCTTCCTGGGTCAGGTTGCGCGACAGCCGCAGCCGGCGCAGGGTGCCGCCGATGTCCATGGCATCCTCCCACCGGGATGTTTAGCATCCCTAAACTTCATGGCAGGCATCATTAAACCACGGCAGGAGGGCGCTGTCAACACAATGGGGGCGAAAAACAGGTGATGGCACTTAGGATTCCGGCAGCTTTTCGGGGCGGCCCCGGGCGCTAAACAGATACAGCCCCGCGGGATCCCGCGGGGCTGTGGTGCAGGCGGCCAGTCCGGCAAGGCCAGCGCCGGCTGGGAAGGCGGCCTGTCAGCGGATCTTGCGCGCCTCCAGGTAGAAGCGCTTCTCGTTGGCCTCCCCCATGGAGAAGGTTTTGCGGGGCAGGCGGCCGGCTGTCTGCACGGTGGGGAAGAGCTGGTCCTTGGGGAAGTCGGGCATGAGGATGCCGGTGCCGCCCTGGCTGGCGGCAATGTCCCGCAGGGCCTGGATGCCGTGCACATAGTCCAGCGGCAGCCTGGCCTCGTCCAGCAGCTGCTGCACGGCGTCTGTGACCAGGCCCTTGACCCGGGTGAGTTTCAGGGGCAGGTCGCCCTGCGCGCCCACCAGGGTGATGTCCGGCGCCTGCTGATCCTCCCTGGGGCCCAGGGGGTCCAGCACCTGCAGCAGCCGCGCGCTGTCCGCGCCAAAGGCGATGCGGTGGATGGGCTCAAACAGCAGGGCCGGGGAGTGCAGGTTGACCAGCTCCACCAGGGCAAAGCGGGCGATGTGGGCCTCCCGCTGCCCTTCGCTCAGCCCCACCTTCTGCTTGTCCCAGGAGGCCTTGGCCGCGGCCAGGGAATGGTTGCCATCCCCCACCGCAAACAACAGGCCGCCGGGCGCCACCTGATCCTTCAGCGCGCGCAGGGCGACGTTGAGCTGTTCATGGTCCTGCGCCCTGTCCACCTGCCAGCCGCGCACCCGCCCGCCGTCCATGAGCAGCTCCAGGTCATACACGGGGGTCAGGCTGGCGCGCTGCTGGAAGAGCGGGCCCAGCAGGCTGTCCGCCTTGTCATCCACCAACAGCATCACGTGGGAAATCTCAAGCGCGGAGCGCTCCCGCACCTGCAGGCGGGGCGGGATGCGCTCCAGCACTGTCTGCTCGGTGGCGCGGATGAGGGCGCTGCTGCCCGGGGCGTAGTCATACTGCTCCAGGTCGATGGTGAGCACCAGGCCCACGCGGCTGCCTGACTGGGTCTGCCGCTCCACCAGCACGAAGCTGTCCTGCAGGGTGTCAAAGATGTCCCGGGCCAGGTAGTCCTCCATGGCCTGGTAGACCTGCTCGCTGCGGACCTCTGTCTCCTCGAGGAAGGCCTCGGGCACCACCAGGCGCAGGGTGGAGGGCGCCTCGCCCACCTGGGCCTCCGCCGCGCGCCAGACCTCGGGCTGGGAGGTGTACTGGTCCAGGGCCACCACCGGCCAGCGGCTGGTGAGGTAGGGCTGCCGGGGGATGAGGATGTCAGCGGGGCGGATGCCCAGCGCGCGCCAGTCTGCCATGATGGTGCCTCCTTTGTGGGTCGTGCCCGACCGCTTCACTTGATGGTAAACCTGTGTCATCAGCCGCGGCAGGTGTGTTGTGCGGGGGGAAAGCCTTCTCGCAAGGCCCCTGCCTGCCGGGCCTGGGGCTGGCGGGCGCTGCCGGCCGTTTGATCCCTGCGGTGTTTCAGCGCGCGGGAAGGCTGCCGGGGCACGCCGGCTGGGGCCGAAACGGGATAGCCCTGGTAACGCCTTGTGCCCGGCCTGGGTGGGGCCTATTGCCCGATGTGGCGCATCTCCTCCAGCGGCTCGTCCTTGCCGTAGATGACGCGTACCTTGAGGATGTCCGGCTGGGAGGCCAGCTGCATGGCAAACTCGGTGAGCACGTTGACGGGCAGGTCAAACAGCGCGCAGGCCACCTGGGCGCGGCTGGCGGAGACCAGCTGGTCGATGTTGATGCCATTCTCGCCAAACAGGGTGGTGATGTGGCTTAAAATGCCGGGCAGGTTGCGGTGCAGCACGATGATGCGGGTGGGGTGGGTGAGCTTGCCCAGGCTGATGGCCGGGAAGTTGACCGAGTTGGTGATGTTGCCGTTGTTGAGGAAGTCCTGCGCCTGCTGCACCGCCATGATGGCGCAGTTCTCCTCGGATTCCTCGGTGGCCGCGCCCAGGTGGGGCAGGATGATGGTGTTGGGGAAGCCCATGACCCGCTCGTTGGCAAAGTCGGTCACGTAGCGGCGCACGGCCCCTGACTGGAGCGCCAGGCCCAGGGCATCCTCATCTACCAGCAGGTCGCGCGCGAAATTGAGCAGCACCGCCCCGGGCTTGAACTGGTTGATGCGCTCCTGGTCAAACATGCCGCGGGTCTTGTCAATCAGCGGCACGTGCAGGCTGATGTAGTCGCACTGGGCCAGCATCTCGTTGAGGTTCTGGGCGATGTGAACGGAGCGGGACAGCTTCAGGGCGAACTCAATGGAGATAAAGGGGTCATAGCCCAGCACCTCCATGCCCAGGCTGACCGCGGCGTTGGCCACCAGGTGGCCCACCGCGCCCAGGCCCACCACCCCCAGCTTCTTGCCGCGGATTTCGGTGCCGGAAAAGGCCTTTTTGTGCTTCTCTGCCAGCCCGGCCAGCTCCTTGTCGGCCTTCTGGGTGCGCAGCCAGTTGGCACCGTCCAGCACCCCGCGGGAAGCCAGCAGCATGCCCGCGATGACCAGCTCGGCCACCGCGTTGGCGTTGCCCCCCGGGGCGTTGAACACCACGATGCCCTCCTCGGTGCAGCGTTCAATGGGGATGTTGTTCACCCCGGCGCCCGCCCGGGCGATGGCGCGCAGGCGGGGCGGCAGGGGCTGCTGGTGCAAATCCTGGGAGCGCACCAGCCACAGGTCGGCATCCTGCGGGTCTTTGGTGATCGTGTAATTGGGGCCGAAATAAGCCAGCCCCTTTTCTGAAATGTCGTTGAACAGGGCGACGTTTCTTGGTTTCAGCATGGATGCTCCCCCTCAAACTCCTTGATGTAATCCCGCAGCGCCACCACGCTGTCATAGGGCAGGGCGTTGTACAGGCTGGCGCGCATGCCGCCCACGGTGCGGTAGCCCTTGAGGCCTGACAGGCCGCGGGCCTCCGCCCCCTTGACAAAGCGCTCATCCAGGGCTTGGTCCCCGGTGGAGAACACCACGTTCATCAGCGAGCGGCTGTCCTCCTGCACCCTGGCCTTGAACAGCGGGCTCTCATCCAGCGTCTCATACAGCAGCCGGGCCTTGCGCTCGTTGCGCTGCGCCGCCCCCGCCAGCCCACCGCCCGAAAGCAACCACCTGGCCACCAGGCCGGTCATGTAGATGGAGAAGGTGGGCGGGGTGTTGTACCTGGAGCCGGCTTTGAGGTGGGTGTGGTAGCCCAGCATTAGCGGCACGGTGCCTGGCAGGTCCTCCCGCACCAGGTCCTTGCGCACGATGACCAGGGTGAGCCCCGCGATGCCCAGGTTCTTCTGCGTGCCGGCGTAGATGAGGCCGTACTGGCGCACATCCAGCGGGCGGGAGAAGATGTCCGAGGACAGGTCGCCCACCAGCGGGACGCCGCCGGTGTCGGGCAGGGTGTGGAACTGCGTGCCGAAGATGGTGTTGTTTTCACAGATGTGCACATAGTCCGCCTCCGGGCGGATGTTCAGGCCCTTCAGGTCGGGGATGCGGTCATAGCCCGTGCCCTCGCTGCTGGCGACCGCCCGCGCGTCCAGAAAGCGCCCCGCCTCGTCCATGGCCTTCTGGGCCCAGTGCCCGGTGAGCACAAAATCGGCCTTGCCGTTGCGGACCAGGTTCATGGGCACCATGGAAAACTGCGTGTGGGCCCCGCCCTGCAAAAACAGCAGGGCATAGTCCTCCGGGATGTCCGCCAGCTGCCGTAAATCGGCCTCGGCCTGCGCCATGATGTCCCCAAAGGCGGCGGAGCGGTGGCTCATCTCCATCACGGAGAGGCCCTTGCCCTGATAATCCGGCAGGTCCCGCGCCGCCTCCAGCAGCACCTCTTCCGGCAATACTGCCGGGCCGGCTGAAAAATTATGTATCCGTGCCATGTCTGTGCCCTTTCCTGCATTTTTTGTCGCCGGGGCGCCGCCTTTGGCGGCAGCCCCTTCCAAACCTACTTCTTCCAGTGTGTATCATACCCCGCCGGCTGTGGAAACAGCAGCCTGTGGACAGGTGCATAAAAAATGCGGCCCGGGGTCAGGCGGATGTGGACAGGCAGAAAGCGCCCGGGTGTCCGCAGACACCCGGGCGCGACCCAGTGGGTGAATTATTCGATGGTAATTACGCTCACCGGGCAGCTGTCACGGGCGTCCTCAGCCTGGGCCTGGTTGTCCGGCGTAATGTCGCCGTAGGCCTCGGCCAAGCCGTTCTCATCCATCCGGAACACGTCCGGGCAGACGTCCGCGCACAGGCCGCAGCCGATGCAGCCGTCCTGATCTACATGTGCTTTCATGGGCTTCTCCTTTCATCAAATTTTCCGGGCTCTGATATGGTCAAGGCCCGCCATCAGGCCTGCGAAGTGTTGAGAACCTCTCCCTGGGTGCTCAGGGTGACCACCTGCAGGGCAACCTGCCGCCCGCAGGCGGCGACCGCCTGCCGCGCCGCGCGCTCAAGCCCGCCGCAGCAGGGCACCTCCATGCGCACCAGGGTCAGGGAGCGGATGTTGTTGTGGCTGAGAATCTCCAACAGCTTGGCGGCCTGGTCATGGTGGTCCAGCTTGGGACAGCCAATCAGGGTGACGCGGCCGTCCATAAACTGGCGGTGGAAGCTGCCGCTGGCGTAGGCGGCGCAGTCGGCCGCCAGCAGCAGGTGGGCATCCTGCAGGAAGGGCGCGTTGACCGCCACCAGCTGCAGCTGCACCGGGAAATTGCGCCGGGGCGCATCCGGGGCGCCTGCCTGTTCATGGCCCCGCGCGCCGGGGGCCAGGGGCGGCACAGCGCCGTGGGCGGCGCGTTTCGCCAGGTTCTGGTGGGCCGCCTCCCGGTCAAATGGCTGGGCCTGCCGGGTTTCAATGGTGATGGCCCCGGCCGGGCAGTGGGGCAGGCAGTTGCCCAGGCCGTCGCAATAGTCATCCCGCAGCAGGGTGGCCTTGCCGTCCACCAGGGCGATGGCGCCCTCCAGGCAGGCATTGACGCACAGCCCGCAGCCGATGCACTCCTCCTGATTGATTGACACGATCTGCCGCTGCATGTCCGCTCCTTCACGCTTCCTTCTGGCTGATTTTGGCAGCCGGAGCAATTATAGTACAAATCCGCCGGGCTGCCAACTGGCCCGGGACCGGAAAGCAGCCCGCCAGGGCGGCTGCCGACACAGGTTTGTTCACAGGTTTCATGGCCCTTCAGGCGCCTTCCGCACGGAATAAAACCCTGTGTTTAAGCAAAAAAAGCACCGGGTATTTACATATTGGGTGCATCTTCGTGTGCCTGAAACATCGAAAGGAGACCGCAACCCATGAACGCAAGAAAAACATGGTTCGCGCTGGTCATGGCGGCCGTGCTGATGCTCGGCGCCGTGGCATTGATGGAAACTGCTCCCAAGGAGCCCCTCTACCTGACACTGGAGGAGCTGGCGCGGTTTGACGGCCAGGAAGGCCGCCCGGCCTATGTGGCGATTGACGGCGTCATCTACGACATGAGCGAAAGCGACCTGTGGAAGGGCGGCGCGCACAACGGCCAGCAGGCCGGCAAGGACCTGAGCCAGGAAATCCTGGAGCTCTCCCCCCACGGGCTGACCACGCTCACCCGCGTGCCGGAGGTAGGCCGCCTGGTGGTGGAAATGACCGCGGAGGAACTGGCACAGTTTGACGGCCAGGAAGGCCGCCCGGCCTATGTGGCCATTGACGGCATCATCTATGACATGAGCGAAAGCGACCTGTGGAAGGGCGGCGCGCACAACGGCCAGCAGGCCGGCCGGGACCTGAGCCGGGAAATCCTGGAGCTTTCCCCCCACGGGCTGAGCACGCTCACCCGCGTGCCGGTGGTGGGCCGCCTGATACTGGAACTGAGCGTGGAGGAGCTGGCCGGCTTTGACGGACAGGAGGGCCGGAAGGCCTACATCGCCGCGAATGGCAGCATCTATGACGTCAGCGACCACCCCGCCTGGGCGGGCGGGAAGCACGCCGGCTTCCAGGCCGGCGCCGACATCACCCAGGCGCTGCAGGACAGCCCCCACGGGGACAGCGTGCTTGAGGGCGCGCAAAAGGTGGGCCTGCTCCTTCCCTGACCCGGGACAACACCGGGCGTACCCCTCATGATTTGAAAGAAAGGCGGCCCGGCGGCTTCCACGCTGCCGGGCTTTACGCAGACAGATGAATTTTCGGTTGATCGGCTGGTTCAGCGTGGCGCTTGCGGCGCTGGCCATTCTGCCCTTCCTGGTGCGGGTCACCAACCAGAAGGTGTTTAAATCCAGAAGCAAGACCTACTTCAAGGTGTTCAAGATCCTGCGGGCTACCCACAAGGTGGCGGGCCTGCTGCTGGCCGCGGTGGGCCTGGTTCACGGCTTCATGGCCCTGAACGGCCGGGTCCGCCTGCACACAGGCACCCTGGTCCACCTGGGCTTCCTGGTGACCGCCATCCTGGGCATCACCTATTACCGCAAGAAAAACAGGACCCTGTTCCGGGTGCACAAGGCCATGGCGCTGGTGAGCTACCTGCTGCTGGGGCTGCACCTGCTGCAGCCCTGGGCGCTGGGGCAGTGGTTCGGGCTGTGGTAAGCACAGGGTCCCCAAAGGTCAATGACCGGACATCCGCCCGGCCCGCCTTTCCCGGCGGGCCATTTTTGTTTGCGCGACGCGTCGCGCGGCGGGATGTTTGAAGTCGCACATACTTGGTATGTTTAACGAACCGGCGGTTTGCCGCCAAAAAACACCTTGTGGAGGACAACCTTGAACACCATCAAACAATGCATGGCGCTGCTGCTGGCTTTGCTGCTGCTGCCGCTGTCAGCGCCGCTACCCGGCAAAGCGGCAGCCCAGGAGAGCACCCAGACCATCCTGGTGTACATCGTGGGGTCAGACCTGGAATCCGAATCCGGGCTGGCCACCAGCGACATCCGTGAGATGCTGCAGGCGCAGCCAAATCCCGAGCGCCTGAACGTGCTGGTAATGACCGGGGGCACCACCCGCTGGCTGGCGCCCACCATCCCCGCGGACAGCCTTTCCATTTACAAAATTGAGGGCAGCAGCCCCACCTTGCTTGAGCGCCTGGACAGCGCCAGCATGGGGGAGCCGGAGACCCTGCTGGCCTTCATGGACTACGCGGTCGCCGCCTACCCCGCGTCCAGCTATGGCTTGCTGTTCTGGGACCACGGCGGCGGGCCGATGGTGGGCATCGGCTCGGACACCCGCTACCGGCATGACGCCCTCACCCTGGAGGAACTGCAGACCGCCTTTTCACGGGGCCCCTTCCAGGGGGAACAGCGCCTGGAATGGCTGGCCTTTGACGCCTGCCTGATGGCCTCCCTGGAGGTGGCCGCGACCCTGGCGCCCTACACCCGCTACCTGATCGCCTCCGAGGAGACCCTGCCCGGGCCCGGCTTTGAGTACGGCTTCCTGAGGGACTTTGGTCAAAGCGACCTGAGCGGCCTGGCCGCCGGGCAGGCCATCATCCAGGCCACCGGCGCCTACTATGAGGACCTGGCCGTGCGCTACCCCCGGCGGCAGGACCTGGTCACCCTCTCGCTGCTGGACCTGGACCGCGTGGACAGCGCCATTACGGCACTGGACAGCCTGTTCGCCGACCTGTCCAAGGGGCTGCAGGCGCAGGTGTACTCAGACATCGCCAGACGGCGGGACGGCACCAAGGCCTATGGCCGCACCGGCACCACCTCCGAGTTTGACCTGATTGACCTGTATGACCTGGCCAGCAACCTGGAAGGTCTCTACCCCGAGCGCGCCGGCGCGCTCAAAGCCGCCATCGGCGAGCTGGTCATCCTCAACTATGCCAACGTGCCGCGCAGCCGGGGCCTGTCCATTTACTTTCCGCTGCTCAACAAGCAGATGTACGAGATGGTCTGGGCAGGCATGTATGAGCAGCTGGGCCACGCGCCCCACTACCAGGCCTTTGTGCGGGACTTTGGCGCCATCCTGCTGTCTGACAGCCTGGGCACGTGGACAGGCAGCGAGGCCCCCGTGCTGCAGTATGACAGCGCGCTGGACACCTTCTACCTGCAGCTGAGCCCCAACCAGACCGCGCACTACGAGCGCGCGGAATACTACATCCTCACCCGCTTGCGAGGGGAGGAATACCTGCTCAACTACCTCTCCAGCGACCTCACCCTGGACGCTGACCACCGCCTGCGCGCCAATTTTGACGGCCGGGTGATGAGCTTCCGGGAGCCTGGCGGCGCGCCCATACACCCCTTCATGGCCGAAAAGGAAAACCTGGGCGGCAAGGCCCTTTATCAGATCCCCGCGGTGCTGACCCGCCGGGAGGACAACCAGCTCACTTTTTTGCACGGGCAACTGTTGACTGAGGTGGACAAGGCGGCGGGCCTGGCCACCATCACCGGCGCCATCCGGGACGACACCGACCAGCTGCTGGGCAAGCGGGATGTGAACCTGGCGGATTTTGACAGCGTCTACCTGCCCTACGTCAGCACCTACCTCACCCGTGACGGCAAGGGCGCCCCAAAGCCCCTGGGTGACTGGGTGGTATCCGACGCGCCGCGCATCGCCATGTTCTCCGGGCAGGACCAGCTGGACCTGCGCTATGAGCCCCTGATGGACCAGGGGCAGGAGAGCTTCATCCAGATCGCGGTGACGGACACCCAAGGCCATGTCTACGCCTCGGACCTGTTGCCCTTGAACCTGCCCGCCGCGGCAGAGGAAGCCCAAGATGAACCCCTGGTGGTTGACTTCCCCCGGGACGCATCCCCCCGCCAGCTGTTTGAGGAGGGGAGCCTGGGCGTCACCCTGATGGGCTTTGACTTCAGCGCGGCCGACCCCGGGGACCGCGTGGCGCCGGACACCCTGCACCTGCTGCTGCTGCTGGAAAACAAGCAACAGAAGGAGCTGCGGGTGGACCTGTCCTGGCTGTCGGTCAACGACATCATCCAGGACGCGGCGGGGGAGGTCATCCTGCCCCCAGGCAAACAGGCCAAGCTGGACATCCGCATCCCCATCGCCCCCGGTCAGACGGGCATCAGCCTGGTGGACGCGGGCATCCGCCAGGTGGACAGCCTGGCCTTCCAGTTGAAGTACCAGCCGGCCAATGAAGTCTTCGCCCTGTCTTCCACCACCCGCGCCGTAAAAATCAACACCGGCATCCCCGTGGGCGCGGGCTATGAGCCCGGGCGGGACATCCCCGGGGAGGCGCAGCTGCTGGCCAGGGAACAGGGCATCAGCATCTACCAGGCGGGGGAGGCGCGGGTGGCGGACGGCCAGTTCCAGCTGCCGCTGATGCTGGTCAACCAGTCAGAGAGCTTTGATCAGCTGCGCCTGGCCATCAGCGCCATCAACAACATCTGGGTGCCGCTGCATTTGCCCGAGCCCCTTCCCCAAGGCGCCACCCGCTATGCCACCCTGAGCCTGCCCACCCAGCGCACGGTGCTGGAGGAGGGCATGGAGGAATACCAGTACCTCTTTGACGGCCTGGACAACATGGAAGCCCTGGGCATCGCGCAGGCGCAGCAGGTCTGGCTGCAGTTTGAGGCCTTTACAGCGGCCAGAGGCGGGCGGGATGCCAGCCCCCTGCAGCCTGTCCTCATTAACCTGAGTGCCCCCGGGGAGGCCCCGGAACAGCCCATTGACAGCACCGGTGAGGTTGTGTTCTCAGACCTCGGCCTCACCCTGACCCGCCTTGACAGCGACCCCACCGGGCGCACCTTCCTGCTCGCCAACCACAACGACCATGCCCTGCGCCTGACCAGCTTTGGCCGCACGCAGGTGGACGGCGTGGATTACGCGGAGAACGTGCCCCTGCTGCAGGATGTGCCGCCAGGCCAGTACGCCTACACCTGGCTGTTTGGCTACCTGCCCGGTATCTTCCCGGAAGGGGAGGAGCTGACCTTCACCCTGAACCTGCTGCACCTGATGGACAACCGGCTGCTGCTGCAGTCCGAGCCCATCACCCTGCCACTGGTAACCAACGCTCCCTGAGCGAATGTTGAAAGGAAAAGGAACGATGAAAAAGACCCTGACCCTGCTGCTGGCGGCGCTGATGCTGCTGAGTGCCCTCCCCGCCCTGACAGAGGCCCTGCCCCCCGACCTGGAGCTCCCTGAGCGCCCCGGCCGCCTGGAAGCCGAGCTCAATCCCCTGGGGGAGGGCACCCGCTCAGCCACACCCCAGACGGAGGACGTGGTGGAAATCTCTGATGGCGTGTTCCGCATCACCTCCAAAGGCATCACCGTCAGCCTGTCCGCCCCCTTCGGCTGGTACGCCTTCTCACAGGATGTCAAGCAGCAGCTGGATGACTACCTGTACGTGTTCAACGACCCCCGCGGGGCCATGGAATTTGTGATCGGCCATGACCTGAGCCTCTTCGCCCTGGACGCGCAAAGCGGTGACCAGCTGCTGTTCTACACCCGCGACAGCGCGACCACCCGCTTCTTCAACGACCTGCAAAACCCGGAGGTCCAGGCGCTGGCGCTGGGCTATTTCCAGAAAAACGCTCCGGAAGGCCACGATGCCAGCGCCATCACCGTCAAGGACCGCGCCTTCATCAGAAGCCTTGAGCTGACCGGGGCCGGAGAGCAGATCCTGGTGATTTTCACCTACACCCAGGGCATCCAGGTGGGCTTCCAGCTGCAGCCGGACGACGGGCAGATTGGCCCGGAGGATGAGGCCTTGCTGCTTTCCTTTGTGGAGGGCGCGGTCATCCACGAGCCGGCACAATAGCAACAGGCGATGACCCTGCCAAGAAACTGACCCCGGGAACCATTGGAAAAAGCCCGGGACCCGACAAAACCGCCGCGGCCTCGCGCCGTGGCGGTTTTGTCGGGAAGCGGGGTGGCTTCAGGCTTCTTTGTACAGCCCCGCCCATTCCCGCTTAATGTGCAGGGTCTGCAGCATCTCGTCCAGGTGGTTTGCCTCCAACTGTACGCGCGCGCTGTCCCCGGGCGCTGCATCCCGCGCCAGGCCTTCCGCGCGGGAAAAAATGCCGCGGAACAGGCCATGGATCAGCAGCAGGCTTCGGGTGTCACAGCCGCCTGCGTCTTTGGAATGCGGAGGATGGCTTGCTTGTTCGCTCATCTGGCTGCCTCTTTCCTTTTGGCTTCAGGTTTTGAACACAGCCATCCTACCCGCGGAAAATTTCATGAAACAACCGCCCTATGCCCGCGGCACCGCTTCGGCCTCCTGGGCGCTCATGGCCACCAGCAGGCTCTTCTCCCCGGTATAGTGCACCTGGCCGGGCGCGCCACCGGGCGTCTTCCTGACATTGCGGCGCAGGGTGTAGTCCACCTGGGCCTGCTGCCCGCGGGCCTTGGAGTAAAAGCCCGCCAGCCGCGCCGCCAGCAGCAGGGTCTCCCTGGGCACCGGCTTGCCATTGGTGGACACCAGCACGTGGGAACCGGGCTGGTCCTTGACGTGCAGCCAGAGGTCATCCGGCCGGGCGGCGCGCAGCAACCGCTCGTTCTGCGCGCTGCTGCGCCCCACCTGGATGAGCAGGCCCTGGCCGCTTTCAAAGCGCAGCGGCTGGCTGGGCGCCTCCTTCCGGCGGGCCTTGTGCCCGGTGTGGCGCCGCAGCAGGCCGGACTGGGCCAGGCCCTCGCGGATTTCGCTGATCTGGGCGCTGGTGAGCGCGTCCTCCAGGTAGTACAGCGCCTCCTCCAGCTGGGCCAGGTCGCTTCGCGCCTTCTCCTTTTGCTCGCCCGCCAGCTTGCGCGCGGTGTGGGCTTTGCGGTAGCGCTTGAAGTAGCGCTGCGCGTTTTGCGCGGGGCTGAGGGTGTTGTCCAGCGCCACCCTGGTGGTGCCCCCGGTGTAGTAATCGGGCAGCTCCACCTCCGTCGCGCCTTTGGTCACCAGGTGCAGCCCGGCGGTAAGCAGCTCGCCCTGCACGCGCAGCGCCTCCAGCTGGCTGTCGCTCAGGGTGTCCTCCTCAAGCAGGGCCAGCTTGCGCTGGGCGCGCTCGATGGCCTGGGTGAGGGAGCGGCGCAACCCGGCGGCGCGCTGGTCAAAGCGGCGGCGCAGGTCGCTTTCAAAGTAAAGGGTTTCCACCGCCTGGGACAGGGAGGGCTGGGGCAGCTGGCGCTCCCCCGGACAGGACAGGAAGGGGAAGGGCAGCGCCTCACACGGGGTCGCGCGCTCATCCACCAGCAGGTTTGCAGAAGCCATGCCGGGCAGCTGGGCAAGCAGGTCCGCCAAACGCCGGCAGGCCTGGGGCTTGTCCAGCTCCTCCAGCAGGCAGTCGGCCTCGCCGCCCACGCGGTTGGCCAGCTCCCGCGCGCTGTGGGCGCCCAGGCCCGCGATGTGGTGGAAAAGAAAGCGGTGCAGCGGCCCCTGCAGGGGCGCCATCAGGGCCAGCAGGCTGTCCGCGCTGGCGGCTTCCAGGGTGAGCTTGTCCTGCCGGGGGGGCATCAGGTAGGGCTGGCCGGGCAGCATCTGGCGCACGCGGCTCATCTCCAGGGTGACGTGGCGCAGGCTGTCCAGGATGACGCCGTCCTGCACCAGGCTGAGGTTGCTGTGCTTGCCCATGGCCTCAAAGTACAGCAGGGTGTCCCGCGGATCGCCCAGCTCGTTGAGGGAGGAGAAGCGCAGGCAGAGCAGGCGGTCGGAAAACAGCTGCTCCGCACCCAAAAACCGCCCGCCCTGCAGGTGTTTGCGCGCCAGCATGCAAAACATGGGCGCCTGGGGCGGGTTCTCATAGCTTTTGCCGCTCAGGTGCAGCCGGGCGTAGCCCGGGGTGGCGCACAGCAGCAGGCGTTGGCTGACGCCGCGGTTGCGCAGGTGCAGGATGAGCAGGTCATCATCTGGCTGGGTGATGCGGTCCACCCGGCCGCCTGCCAGCTGCGCGTTGATCTCCCGCGCCAAAAACCCCAGGGCCAGGCCGTCAAGCGCCATGTGGATCCTCCTTCAAATTGCGCGCCGGGCGCGCCTGTGATATCCTGAAACTGCGGAAAACTGATGGAAAGGGGGCTGTGCCATGAAACGCAGCCTTGCCCTGCTTGCCGCCCTGCTCCTGCTCACCGCCTGCCTGGGCGCCCTCGGGGAAGCGGAGGGCTATGCCCTGTATGAGGACAAGGAGGGGCGCTTCAGCCTGCCCTACCCGGCCACATGGCAGGTCATGGACCGGGAGACCATCCTGGGCGCGCTCAAGGCGCTGGAGGAGGGCGGGCCCGGCAGCCTGATCGCTGTGGACAGCGGGATGCTCAAGGAGTACCTGGCGGCGATGGAGGAGGCGCAGATGGTGCAGTTCACCCAGCCCTTCTCCATGAACAACTGCTCCGTCATCTACACCCTGGACCCCGCCCACGGGCTGCTGGACGCGCAGACCCTGCTGCAGGAGTTCCCGGAGCAGATCCGCCAGGAACTGCTGGGCATGTACGCGGGCGCGCAGTTCATTGACGAGGGCAGCCTGGTCACCTATGGCGGCCGGGAATTCCTGCGCGTGTCCGGCAGCATCCGGATGTTCACCAGCGCCCTGCAGTTCAACCAGTATCTGCTGGCGGAGGGGGACGCGCTGTATGTCATCTCCTTCGCCTTTTTGCAGCAGGAGGGGGAGGCGCCGGCGGCGTTTGTGGCCACCATGGAGCAGATGCTGGGCCGGTTCACCCCCCACCCGGCACAACAGCCGGAGGAATAAGCTAGACCCCACCACCCGGGCCGCCGCGCGCGGCCCCCACATCCGACCTTTTCCCGCCTGGCGGCCACCACCGCCACGCCATGATGATACCACCCGGGCCGCGCGCTGTCTTGTCGCAGTGCGCGGCCCTGGCCTTTTCAGCATGCGGTTGAAATGGCCGCCCCAGGGCAAGGGCGGCAAAATATCATGCAGCGCGCGCGGTTTTCATGGCCGTGGGCGGGAACGGGCAAGGGGAAACGCCCGCCGGCCAGGTGTCCGCTGATGCCTGGCGAATGCCTCAGCGCGGGATGTAGGTGCTGTGCAGTTGCCGCACCGCCTCGATGCGCTGCTTGGCAAAGACCTTGGCCGCCTCCTGGCTGGAGATGCCCTGGGCATCGGCAATGGCCAGGATTTCCAGCATCCGGTCATAGATCTTGCCGGTTTCGGCCACCACCCGCTCCCGTACATAGCCGTGCAGTTCGTGGTAGACGTTGATGATGCCGCCGGCGTTGGCCACAAAGTCCGGGCAGAAGACGATGCCGCGGTCCTTGAGCGCCTTGCCGTCGCGCTCCTCATCCAGCAGCACATTGTTGGCGCTGCCGCAGACCACCGGCGCCTTGATTTGCGGGATGGTGCGGTCATTGAGGGCGCCACCCAGGGCGCAGGGGCTGAGCACATCCACCTCCAGGCCAAAGATGTCCTCGGGCTTGACGAACTCCACCTCCGGGTGCTCCTGCTGCATGCGCTCAATGTGCCGGGGGTTGATCTCGGTGAAGTACACCTTCCTGGCGCCGGCCTCCAGCAGGTAGCCGATCAGGTAGTAGCCGGTCTGGCCGGCGCCCTGCACGGCGAAAGTGTGGTTCTCAACCTCCGGGCTGCCGAACTTGTGCTGCAGCCCGGCCTTCACCGCGTTGAACACGCCCAGGGCGGTGATGGGCGAGGGGTTCCCGGACTTGCCCTCCAGCCCCACGACATGGTCGGTTTCCATGGCCACGTAGCTCATGTCCCGGGTGGAGGTGTTGACATCCTCCGCGGTGATGTAGCGGCCGTTCAGGCTTTGCACAAAGCGGCCCAGGGCGCGGAAATAGGCCTCGGACTTCAGCTGGCCGGCATCACCGATCAGCACCGTCTTGCCCCCGCCCAGGTTGAGCCCGGCGGCGGCGGATTTGTAGGTCATTCCCCGCGCCAGGCGCAGGCAGTCCACCAGGGCTTCCTCCTCAGTGGCATAGTCCCAGATGCGCGTGCCGCCCAGGGCCGGGCCCAGGGTGGTGTTGTGGATGACGGTGATGCCCTTGAGGCCGGTGGGCTTGTCGTAAAAATAAACCACCTGCTCATACTGATGCTCCCGCATGTATTCAAAAACCTGAAGCTCGCCCATAGACCCTCCGTATGTGAGATTTTGTGACCAGTATAGTCGCGCAGGCCTGGGCGCGCAAGTGGGCGCGTCCATTGTGTGCAAAAAAACATACAGCGGTGAATAAAAACATCTTGCATATCCACCCTTTGTGCTATATTCTGTACTGCAAGCGGCGCTTGCGCATGAAAAGCCAAATCACGCTGAACGCATCTGATTTCTGGTGTTTTCATCCGCACAGGCGCCGCTTGAACCATAAGATATGGCGGTTGCTCAATGAAAATTCTGGCGCTCAACCTGGGGTCCACCTCCACCAAGCTGGGGGTGTTTGAGGGCGTCCGAGCGCTGGCAACCCACAGCATCCGCCACCCCAGGGAGGAGCTGGCCGCCTTCCCCGGCATCCTGGCGCAGGAAGGCTACCGGCGGGAGCGCCTGCTGGCCTGGCTGGCCGGCCAGGGCCACAGCCCGGCGGGGTTTGACGCCATCGCTGCCCGCGGCGGCCTGGTACGGCCCCTGCCCGGGGGCACCTTCCTGGTGGACCAGGCGGTGTGCGAGGACGCGCGCAGCGGGCGCCATGGCCTGCACCCGGCCAACGTGGGGCTGCTGATTGCCCACAGCCTGTCGCAGGAATACCAAATCCCCGCCTATTTCACCGACGCGCCCACCACCGATGAGCTGGTGGACGTCGCCAGGGTGTCCGGCTACGCGGGCATCAGCCGGCGCAGCATTTTCCACGCGCTGAACATCAAGCGGGTGGCCCGGCTGCAGTGCGACAAGCTGGGCCTGCGGCCCCAGGACAGCCGCTTCATCGCCGCCCACATGGGCGGGGGCATCACCGTGGCGGCGCTGCGGGGGCTCAAGGCCCTGGACCTGAACAACGGCGTGGACGGCGAGGGGCCCTTCACCCCCGAGCGCGCCGGCCACCTGCCCACCCGCGCACTGCTGGACTGCCTAGAGGGCAGCGGGCACAGCCCCGGGGAGATGAGCGAGCTGCTCTACCGCCAGGGCGGGCTCCAATCCTACTTCGGCACCAACGACGTGGGCGCCCTGGTGGCCCGCGCGCAGGCGGAGGCCGAGGTCCGCTTGGTGCTGGACGCCATGGTCTACCAGGTGGCCAAGCAGATCGCCGCCCTGGCGGTGCCGCTGGGCGGCCGGGTGGACGGCATCCTGCTCACCGGGGGCATCGCCCACAACGCCGGGCTGATGGACAGCCTGGCCAGTCAGGTGGGCTGGATTGCCCCGGTCAGCGTTTACCCCGGGGAGGACGAGCTGCAGGCGCTGGCTGAGGGCGCCTGGCGCGTGCTGAGCGGGCAGGAACAGGCGGGGCGGCTGGATGGCTGAGCGCGTGCTGTTTGCCCCGCCCCGGGACCGCCGCCTGTTTGTGGTGCTGGGCCCCTTTGGCGCGGGCAAGAGCGAGATTGCCCTCAACCTGGCGCTGGCGCTGCGCGCCCAGGGGCGCCAGGCCGCCCTGGCTGACCTGGACCTGGTGAACCCCTATTTCCGAGCGCGGGAGCAGGAAGCCCTGCTGGAACAGGCCGGGGTGCGGCTGATCGCGCCGGAGGGCGCCCTGCGCCACGCCGACCTGCCCAGCATCCCCCCGGCGCTGTGGCAGCTGGTCTATAACCAGGAGCTGTCCGGCGTGCTGGACATCGGCGGGGACCCGACAGGCGCCCGGGTGCTGGGGGCCTACGCGGGGGACATCATCAAACAGCGCCCCGCCGTGTGGTATGTGTTCAACCAGGCCCGCCATGACAACGCCAGCGCCCAGCAGGCGCTGATGAGCCTGCGGCAGATTGAGGCCCAGGCAGGACTTCAGGTGGAGGGCATCCTGCACAACACCCACCTGAGCCACGAGACCACGGCCGGCACCCTGCTGGAGGGCGCGGAGGCCGCGGCGGAGTTTGCCCGGACGGCTGGGCTGCCCCTCATCTGCCACTGCGTGAAGGCCGCGCTGCTGGACCAGCTGGCCGGCCTCTCCCCCCTCTTCCCCCTGACCCTGTACCTGCGCCGGCCCTGGGAAGTGGACTGACCACGGGCTGACCAATTTTTTAAAGGAGCGATGAATGAAACCTGAGGTTATTTTCAACCTGGACCGCTGCAAGGGCTGCGGGCTGTGTGTGAGCGTATGCCCCAAGCACATCCTGTGGCTGGATGAAACCGTCACCAACATCAAGGGCTACCACCCCTCGGGCATCTCCGACCAGAGCAAGTGCATCGCCTGCGGCAACTGCGCGCGCATCTGCCCGGACTCCGTCATCACGGTGCTCAAGCACCAGGAGGAGGAATGAGCATGCAAAAGGAACTGTGGAAGGGCAACGAGGCCATCGCCGAGGCGGCCATCCGCGCGGGCTGCCAGGCCTACTTTGGCTACCCCATCACCCCGCAAAACGAAATCCCCGAGTACATGAGCCGGCGCATGCCGCAGGCCGGCGGGGTCTTTGTGCAGGCCGAGAGCGAGATTGCCGCCATCAACATGGTATATGGCGCGTCGGCCGTCGGCGTGCGGGCGATGACCAGCTCCTCCTCCCCGGGCATCAGCCTCAAGCAGGAAGGCATCAGCTACCTGGTGGGCGCCAACCTGCCCGCGGTGATTGTGAACATGATGCGGGGGGGCCCGGGCCTGGGCACCATCCAGCCCGGCCAGGCCGACTATTTCCAGGCCACCCGCAGCCCGGGGCATGGGGACGGGCACATGATCGTGCTGGCCCCGGCCAGCATCCAGGAGGCGGTTGACCTGATGTGGGACGCCTTCGCCCTGGCCGACCAGTACCTCACCCCGGTGATGGTGCTGGCTGACGGCATGATTGGCCAGATGATGGAGCCCATCTCCTGGAAGCGCGACCAGCCGCTGCCGGAAGTTGACAAGCCCTGGGCCGCGGACGGCCGGGATGGCGACGGCAAGACCCACTTTGTGACCAGCCTGCGCCTGAAATCGGCCGACAACGAGCGCTTTGTGCAGGACCTGGCGCAGCGGTACCGGCAGATACAGGAAAACGAGGTGCGCTACGAGGCCACGGACTGCGAGAACGCTGAAATCATCATCGCCGCCTTTGGCACCACCGCGCGCATCGCCTCCACCGCGGTGCGGCAACTGCGGGCGGATGGCGTCAAAGCCGGCCTGTTCCGGCCCATCACCGTGTGGCCCTATCCCGACCAGGCGCTCAGGCAGCTGGTGCTGCAGGACAGCGTCAAGGCGGTGCTGACGGTGGAGATGAACCTGGGCCAGATGCACGAGGACGTGCGCCTGGCCGTGCGGGGCGACAAGCCCACGCCCTTTTACGGGCGCACCGGCGGCATGGTGCCCGAGCCCCGGGACATTGCCAGGGCCGCGCAAGAAGCCCTTCAGGAGGTGTCAGAATGAGTACCCAGGTTGTATACCAGAGAAGCCGCGGCCTGCAGGATGTGGAGACCCACTACTGCCCGGGCTGCCACCATGGCGTCATCCACAAGCTGATCGCCGAGGTGCTGGTGGAGATGGATTTGCTGGACAGCGCGGTGGGCGTCTCCCCGGTGGGCTGCGCGGTGCTGGCGGGCAATTACTTCAACTGTGACTTTGTGGAGGCCGCCCACGGGCGCGCCCCGGCGGTGGCCACCGGCATCAAGCGGGTCAAGCCGGAGATGCTGGTGTTCACCTACCAGGGGGACGGCGACCTGGCCAGCATCGGCGCGGCCGAAATCGTGCACGCGGCCATGCGCGGGGAGCGGTTCACCACTATCTTCATCAACAACGCCATCTACGGCATGACCGGCGGGCAGATGGCCCCCACCACCCTGGTGGGGCAGAAGTCCACCACCACCCAGGCCGGGCGCGACCCGCTGCAGCACGGCCAGCCCATCCGCATGGCGGAGATGCTGTCCACCCTGGACGGCATGGCCTACTGCGAGCGCGTGTGCGTTGCCGACATGGGCAACCTGCACCGCGCCAAGCGCGCCATCAAGAAGGCCTTCACCCTGCAGCAGCAGGGGGTGGGCCACACCTTTGTGGAATTCCTGTCCACCTGCCCGACCAACTGGGGCATGAGCCCGGTGGACGCCGGCAAGTGGGTGCTGTCGGACATGGCCAAGGTGTACCCGCTGGGCGTGGTGAAGGATGTGCCCAAGGAGGAAAAGGCATGACCAGAGAGGTGTTGATTGCCGGCTTTGGTGGCCAGGGCGTGCTGGCCATGGGCCGCACGCTGACTGAGGCGGGGCTCAAGGAGGGCTACAACGTGACCTGGGTGCCCAGCTACGGGCCGGAGATGCGCGGGGGCACGGCCAACTGCTCGGTGGTGATCTCCACGGAGCCCATCGGTTCGCCGGTGGTGGCCCAGCCCACGGAGCTGATCGCCATGAACGGCCCCTCCCTCGCGCGCTTTGAGCCGCTGGTGGACGCGGGCGGGCTGGTGCTGGTGAACTCCTCCCAGGTGGAGAACCCCGCCTGCCGGGCGGACGTGCGCTGCTACCTGGTGCCCTGCATGGAGGAAGCCGGCAAGCTGGGCAACTTCAAGGTGGCCAACATGATCATGCTGGGCGCCTACATCCAGGCCACCAACGCCCTGAAGCTGGACACCCTCAAGGAGATGCTGGCCACGGTGTTCACCGGGCCCAAGGCCCACTTGGTGGCGCTGAACATCAAGGCGCTGGAGGTGGGGGCCAGCTACGTGAAAGAGGGCTGAGCCCGGGTGTTTGCGGACACGTGAATTGATAGACAAGGCAGCGGGCCGGCAAAATTGCCGGCCCGCTGCTGCTTGATGGAATCAGTTGAAAGGATGGGGAGCGGGCTTACTCAACCGGGTAGCCCGCGTTCACCCAGCCGGTGTACTCGCCCTGCAGGCGGAACACCCGGTCAAACCCGGCTTCCACCAGCTTGGTCGCCCCTTCGATGGAGGGGGGCTCGGCCTGGCAGTAGACCAGGTAGGTCTTGTCCGGATCCAGCCCAGGGATGGCCTCATCCAGCGTACCGTCAGACACCGGGTGGCTGACGGCGCCGGGCAGGTGGCCCTGATCATACATCGGCGACACGTCGATGATGACCAGGTCAGGCAGGCTCTTCATCAGCGCCATGGCCACCTGGGGGGTGATGTCGGTATACTGGGCGATGGGGAGGCCGGCGGCCACCCAGCCCGGGTACTCGCCCTGCAGGCGGAACACCTTGTCAAACCCGGCTTCCACCAGCTTGGTCGCCCCCTGAATGGAGGGGGCTTCGCCCTGGCAGTAGATCAGGTAGGTCTTGCCCTTGTCCAGCGTTGGAATGGCCTCGTCCAGCGAGCCATCCCCCACCGGGTGGTTGATGGCGCCCGGCAGGTGGCCCTGTTTGTACATCGGCGACACGTCGATGACGACCAGCTCCGGGACGGCGTCCATGAGCGCCCAGGCCACCTGGGGGGATACATCGGTATACCCCGGCGCGGTCTCAGCAAGCACATAGCCTGTCAAACCAATCAAGAGCATCAGCGCCAACAGGGCGCCAAAGAGCCTTTTTCTTATGTGCAGCATTGTGATTTCTCCTTATCCTGTGTCACCTCGCGGTGCACTACAAAGGTACCCTGCTTTCCCGGAATGTAACTTTTGGCGTGTGCGCTGCCGTTTCTTCGGGCGGGGGCCGCCTGCGGGCGCATACCTGACCCCGGGAATTTGCACGATGCTTGGCCGGCGGGCGTCCCATGGTTGACATCCTGGGCGGAAGCGGCCTACAATCGGCCAAAACGCGGGGAGGTGGCCAGGATGTCGGTGCAGGCGGTGCGGGATTACCTGACGCAGTACGGGCTGTCGCAGCGGGTGCGGGAGTTTGACAGCTCCAGCGCCACCGTGCCATTGGCGGCGCAGGCTGTGGGGGTGGAGGAGGCGCGGATTGCCAAGACCCTGTCCTTCAAGACCCCGGAGGGCGGCGCGCTGCTGGTGGTCTGCGCCGGGGACGCGCGGGTTGACAACGCCAAGTTCAAGGCCGCCTTTGGCTTCAAGGCGCGGATGCTGACGGCAGGGGAAGCGCTGGACCTGACCGGGCACGCGGTGGGCGGCGTCTGCCCTTTCGCGCTCAGGCCGGGGGTGCGCGTCTGCCTGGACAGGGCGCTGCAGCGCTTTGAGACCGTCTTCCCGGCGGCCGGCAGCGCGGCCAGCGCGGTGGAGCTGTCCATGGCCGAGCTGGCGCAGACAACCGGGGGCACCTGGGTGGATGTGTGCAAAACGGCCTCATGAGCCTGCTCCAAGGTCGCGCCGTCTTCCCTCTCCAAGCAGTCAACAGGCCCCGCCGGGTATGTGCCCGGCCGGGCCGCGCGGATCATTCAAAAAAGGGGCTGTCACCATCGTGGCAGCCCCCGCGTTTTGCCTGCTTTCATCAGGCTCAGGCACCCTCCTGCGCCAGGGTGATCTGGCTGCGCTTGTTCCACAGGGTCTGGAAGCCAAAGTACAAGGCACCGAAGGAGGCCAGGCACACCACGGTGCAAATGGCAATCATGATGGCAATCTGGTAGAGGATGGCGGTCATGGGCAGGGTGCCGGACAGAATCTGCCCGGTCATCATGCCCGGCAGGGACACGATGCCCATCCCCATCATGGAGTTGAGGGTGGGCAGCAGGGCGGTTTCCAGGGCCTGTCGCACAAAGGGCAGCAGGATGTCCCGGGGGCTGGCGCCGATGTTGATCAGCGCGGTCAAGCGCCCGCGCTGCTCCACCAGGCTGCCCCGGAAGGAGCGGATGCCCAGGCCCACCCCTGTCATGGTGTTGCCCAGCAGCATGCCGGCGATGGGGATGACGTATTGGGGGTTGAGCAGGCTCTCCCCCACCACCGCCAGGATGAAGAAGGCCAGCACCGCGACCCCGGAAAACAGGATGGACGCCGCGATGACCGCCTGAAAGCGCCGGTTGAGCCCCTTGTTTTGCCGCAGCACCCGGAAGATGGAAAAGCCGATGATCAGCCCCAGGTAGCCCAGCACCAGCGCCCAGTGGGGGTGCTCAAACAGGTAGGTCAGCACCAGGCCCGCCAGCACCAGCTGCACGCTCATGCGCAGGCTGGACACCATCAGCTGCCGCAGCAGGTTGACCTGGCTCTTCTTCATCACCAGGGCCACCACCACCAGCAGGAGGTACACCAGGCCAAACTGCCAGAGCTGCAGCTGCACAATGCTGCTGTTCATGCCGAAACCCTCCCGGTGATGGTGATGACGCGCTGGGCGAAGTGAGACGCCAGGGCCTTATCGTGGCTGACCGCCACCAGGCTGATGCCCCGCTCCCGCGCGCAAGATGTCAGCCGGGTGAAGAGGGTGTGCGCCGTGGCCTCGTCCAGGGCGCTGGTGGGCTCGTCCATCAACAGGGCGCGGGGCGAAAAGGCCAGGCAGATGGCCAGGAACACCCGCTGCCGCTCCCCGCCGGAGAGCACCTTGCTGTCTGTTTCAAGGGGAAGGTCCAGCGCGCAGGTGTGCAGGCTGTCGCGCAGCAGCCGGTCATCCAGGGGGCCCTCCCCGCGGTAGGCCCGGTAATGGGTGAAGTTGTCGCGGATGCTGCCCGGGAACAGCCAGGCGTCCTGCGCCACCAGAATGGCCTCCCGCCGCAGGGCCAGGGTGTCCAGGGTGAGGATGTCCTGCCCCAGGTAAAACACCTGCCCGGCGCTGGGGTTCAGGGTCGCGTTGAGGAGCTTGAGCAGGGTGCTTTTGCCGGCACCGCTCTCCCCCTGCAGGAAGGTGGTCTGCCCCTGCTGGATGTCCAGGTCCGGGTAGGCCAGGATGTCCAGGTAGCGCAGACCACGGATTGAAAACAATGGCTCCATTACAAACCTCCATGGATCAAACGCCCTGAATATAGCACCCCGCGCGGCGGAAGGCCAGGGCGTCGCCCCGACTGTTCCGTTCCCCATCACCGTCCGCACAAAAAAACAGCCCCTGATGGAGCCGCTTTCAGGATGACGTCAAAGCAAAGGCAGCGCGGCACGCCCATGCAAACCACAACATTTCCGGAAGGTGCGGGGGCGCTTTTAGCAAGCGCCCCCGAAATTTTTCCGTTTTTCTCCCGCCCTACACCTGCTCAAACCTGCCGGTGAAGAAGCGCAGCTGCTTGGGCTCGTACACCCATTTCAAGCCGCGGATGTCCTGGCGGTGCTGGTAGAGCTTGATGACGGTATCCGCCACCAGGTCCATATGGCGGTAGGTGTACACGCGCCGGGGGATGGTGAGGCGCACGGTCTCCAGCCTGGGGGCGTGGTCGCGGCCGGTCTCCTTGTCCCGCCCGGCGGAGATGATGCCCCGCTCCATGCTGCGCACCCCGCCCTCCACGTAGATGGCGGCCGCCAGCGCCTGGGCGGGGAAATGGTCCTGGGGGATGTGGGGGCAGAACTGCCGGGTATCCAGGAAGACGGCATGGCCGCCCACCGGGCGCACGATGGGCACCCCGGCCTCCATCAGCCGCTCGCCCAGGTAGCGTACCTGCTTGACGCGGTGCTCGATGTAGGCCTCCTGCATGGCCTCCTCCAGGCCGATGGCCATGGCCTCCATGTCCCGCCCGGTCATGCCGCCGTAGCTGGGCATGCCCTCAAAGACCACCACCAGCTCCCGCGCGCGCACAAACAACTCCTCATCGTTGAGGCAGAGGAAGCCGCCGATGTTGGTGATGGCATCCTTCTTGCCGGACATGGTGCAGCCGTCGGCGTAGGAAAACTGCTCGCGCACGATGTCGCGGATGGGGATGTCGGCATAGCCCGCCTCCCGCTCCCTGATGAACCAGGCGTTCTCCACGCAGCGGGTGGCGTCCATAAACACCTGGATGCCAAGCGGCCGGCAGTAGTCGCGCACGGCGCGCATGTTGGCCATGGAAACGGGCTGGCCGCCGGCCAGGTTGACGGTGATGGCCAGGCAGACATAAGCGATCTGCTCCGCGCCCACCTTGTCCACCAGGGCCTGAAGCTTGGCCAGGTCGATGTCCCCCTTGAAGGGCAGGTCGATGGTGGCGTCGTGGGCCTCATCGCGGATGATGTCCACGAAGATGCCGCCGTTGGCCTCCTGGTGGTAGCGGGTGGTGGTGAAGTACATGTTGCCGGGCACATACTGCCCGGGCTTGATGGCCACGCGGCTGAGCAGGTTCTCCGCGCCCCGGCCCTGGTGGGTGGGCACCACGTGCTGGAAACCGAAGAGGTCCTTGACGGTGGCCTCCAGGCGCTGCCAGTTGCGGCTGCCGGCGTAGGCCTCATCCCCCATCATCATGCCGGCCCACTGGCGGTCGGACATGGCGTTGGTGCCCGAGTCCGTGAGCAGGTCAATGTAGACATCCTTGGAGTCAATGAGGAAGGTGTTGTAGCCGGCCTCCTCAATCACCCGCTCCCGCTGGGCGCGGTCAATCATGTTGATGGTCTCCACCGTCTTGATGCGGAATGGCTCCGGGGGGTACTGGGACTGGTGCATGCTGCCTCCTTGCTGTAGCTGGCGCTGCGGATTGTTTTTTTCTTGTTTTTCATTGTACGCCCGCCGGCCCGGGAGCGCAAGGGGGCAGGCACAAAAAAGCCCGCTCCGGGAGCGGGAATGCTGTATACATGGTTTCACCATACCAGGCACAGCCATCAAAGCTGTGGGGGGCCGGTTGCATTGCGCCACGCCTGCCCCTGCGCCCCGGCCCATCAGGCTTGAATTAATTGCATCCTTATCAGCGCGGGCGGGCCCGAAAGATTGATGAGCTGGCGGACCGCAAGCGCTCAGGCTCCTTTCACGCGCGGGCGGGCCGGGCTACTGCCGCCTGGCGCGGCTTTGTTCCCGCGCGCGCTGCTGGTGGCTGAGCTCCTGCTTGCGCATGCGCAGGCTGCGGGGGGTGACCTCCAGCAGCTCATCCTCGTCAATGAACTCCATGCACTCCTCCAGGGTCATCGCGCGGGTGGACATCAGCTTCAGGCTGTCCTCCGCCGCGGCAGCGTTGCGGGTGTTGGTCACATGCTTTTTCCGGCACACGTTCACCACGATATCCCCCGGGCGGCTGGACTGGCCGCAGATCATGCCGGCGTAGACCGGCGTCTGGCTGCCGATGAACAGGGTGCCCCGCTCCTGCGCGCCAAAGAGGCCGTACTGGGTGGTCTCCCCGGCCTCATGACAGACCAGGGCGCCCACGCTGCGCCCGGGGATCTCCCCCCGGAAGGGCTCAAAGCCCTCAAACACCGCGCTCATGATGCCCTCCCCGCGCGTGTCGGTCAGGAACTCGTTGCGGTAACCGAACAGGCCGCGCGCAGGCACGGAAAAGGACAGGCGCACCCGCTCGGTGCCCGCCATGGCCTTGAGCACCCCCCGGCGCCGGCCCAGCTTTTCAATCACCGCGCCGGCGGCGGCGGCGGGCACATCGGCCACCAGCAGCTCCACAGGCTCCAGCACCTGGCCGGCCTCCTCGCGCAGAATCACCCGGGGGCGCGACACCTGGAACTCATATCCCTGGCGGCGCATGGTTTCAATCAGCACGGACAGGTGCAGCTCGCCCCGGCCCTTCACGATGAACTGGTCGGGGGTCTGCCCGTCCTCCACCCGCAGGGACACATCGGTATGGGTTTCCTTGTACAGGCGCGCGCGCAGGTGGCGGCTGGTGACATAGGTGCCCTCCCGCCCGGCGAAAGGGCTGTCGTTCACCGAAAAGGTCATGGACACCGTGGGCTCACCGATGGCCACAAAGGGAAGGGCCTCCGGCTGGGCCGGGTCGCACACCGTGTCCCCGATGTTCAGGTCGGCCAGGCCGCTCAAGGCCACGATGTCCCCGGCGGACACCTCCTGGGCGCTGACGCGCTTGAGCCCATCAAAGACGGACAACTCCGTCACCTTGAAGGCGTCCTCAACGCCCGGGTGCTGCGCGTTCACCCGCAGCAGGCTGTCCTGGGTGCGCAGGCTGCCCCGCTGGATGCGCCCGATGCCGATGCGGCCCACGTACTCGTTGTAGTCCACGGTGGAAATCAGCGCCTGAAAGGGACCTTCCAGCTGGCACTCCGGCCCGGGAATGTGGGTCAGGATGGCCTCAAACAGCGGGGCCAGGTCCTCCCCCCTGGTGTCCAGGTCGGTGGTGGCCGTGCCCTGGCGGGCGGACACATACAGCACCGGCCGGTTGAGCGCCTCCACATCGGCCTCTAGGTCGATGAGCAGGTCCAGCAGCTCATCCACCACCTGGGCCGGGCGGGCGTCCGCCCGGTCCACCTTGTTGATGACCATCAGCACCGGCAGCCGCATGTCCAGCGCCCGCTTCAACACAAAGCGGGTTTGCGGCATGGGGCCTTCAAAGCTGTCCGTGAGCAGCAGCACGCCGTCCACCATCTTGAGCACGCGCTCCACCTCGCCGGAAAAATCGGCGTGGCCGGGCGTGTCCACGATGTTGATCTTGGTATCCCCCCAGTGCACCGCGGTGTTCTTGGCCAGGATGGTGATGCCGCGCTCACGCTCCAGGTCACCTGAATCCATCACGCGCTCGCGCACCTGCTGGTTCTGGCGGAACACCCCCGCCTGGCGGAGCATCTGGTCCACCAGCGTGGTTTTTCCGTGGTCCACGTGGGCGATGATGGCGATGTTGCGGATGTCGTTGCGTATCATGGGCTCCTCTTTCGTGGTGGTTGGGGGATGTCACACCCCCTCGCAAGGGGTCTCAACCTCTGCTTTTTTGTATGCGGCAGGGTTCCTGGGGCCGACAGGGTGGAAGCATATAGAAAAGGGCCCTGGTTCTCCAAGGCCCGCGCGCTCAGTTCAGCCAAATGAGGCCTCAGCCATCATTTGCCAACACAAAACCCCCGGGCAGCCTCAGGCGGTCCGGTGGCTCGCCACGCTGCAGGCAGCGCCGCGGCAGGTGACGGGAAGGCGTAAATGGCAAGGCAAAATCCTCTCATGCTCCGCCAAATATCGGCCTGGCGGATGGCTGGCATTATACGGCGCGGCGGGGCAACCTGTCAAGCCTGGCGGCCAGATACAACATCTTCGGGGGATGGAGAAAACGCGCAGCAGCTTCCACAGCGCCCGGCGCTGCGCGTTGGCTGGGGCGCGGGGTTCACCCGCCGCCCACACTTTCACCTGGCCGTCCCGGCATGATAGAATAGCCCATGCCGCTGCACGATTCTAAGGGCATGACAGACGCGCCGCTTTTCAGGCCCTGCACAGGGCATGACAGCCTGGCCCCCGCTTCACAAGGCCGCACAGCCTGACAGGCAAGCGGTGTCCTGGCATGAACCCGCAGCGCGACAGCACCCGCCCTGCCCCGGCACGACACACCAGAAAGGAGCCCTGCCATGCCCCGCAACAACGTCCTGGTCGCCCAGTCCGGCGGCCCCTCCCCGGTGATCAACGCCTCCCTGCAGGGGGTGGGGGAAGCCTGCTTTGAACACAGCCAGTTTGGGCGGGTGATTGCCGCCCACCACGGCATTGAAGGCGTGCTGCAGGAGCAGCTGCTGGACCTGGGCGCCCAGGACCGGGCCGAAATCGCCCGGCTGATGCACACCCCGGCCGCGGCCATCGGCTCCTGCCGGTACAAGCTGAAGGACAGCTATGAGGCGGACTACCAGCGCATCCTGGAGGTGTTCCGGGCGCATGATATCGGTTATTTCTTCTACATTGGCGGCAATGACTCCATGGACACCGCGCACAAGGTGGCCCGGCTGGCGCAGGCCGCCGGGGATGAGCTGCGCGTGATGGGCGTGCCCAAGACCATTGACAACGACCTGGGCGATGAGGCCCGCACCCTGATTGACCACACCCCGGGCTATGGCAGCTGCGCGCGCTACTGGGCCAACCTGATCCAGAGCGTGGAGGCGGAGAACCGCGCCATGCGCCCCTCAGAGTGCGTCAGCGTGCTGCAGGCCATGGGGCGGGATTCCGGCTTCATCACCGCGGCCGCCCGCCTGGGCGACCCGGGGCGGCAGATGCCGCTGCTGCTCTTTTTGCCCGAGGCCGGCCACAGCGCGGAGGCGGTGTGTGACCTGGTGCGGGATGGCCTGCGCCGCTGGGGGCGGGTGATCGCGGTGGTGTCGGAAAGCCTGATGAGCGACGCGGACAGCCACAGGGTGGACGGCTTTGGCCATGTGGAGTACGGCGCCAGCCGCACCACCGCCATGCAGACGGTGGTCAACCTGCTCAACAGCGCCCGGCTGCCCGTGCGCGGCCAGGCCACCGGGCAGGTGCCGGGCATTTTGCAGCGCGCCTGCGCGGTGGAGGCCTCGGACGTGGACCGCGCGGAAGCCTATGAGCTGGGTCGCCAGGCGGTGGCCCAGGCGCTTGCGGGCCAGTCCGGCCGCATGGTGACCATCCTGCGGATGTCCGACAGCCCCTATGCGGTGCGGTATGATACGGTGCCCCTTGAGGCGGTGGCCAACGCCGCGCGCAAACTGCCCGGGGGCTGGGTTGCCCCGGGCGGCACCGACGTGACGGATGATTTCATCACCTACGCCCGCCCACTGATTGGACAGGCGGTGGGCCGGCATGAGAGCGAAAACGGCCTGCTGCGCTTCGCGCGGCTGAACTATGAATATGTTGACCAAAAGCTGCCCGCCTACCGCCCGCAGGGGTTTTAAGGACCCTTCAGGCCAGCACCCTGAGGCCCGACAGGCCGCGGTCCAGGCGCTTTCATGAGCGCGCGGGGGGCGAAGGCGTTTTTTATCGAAATAACAGAAACCCCAGGGCAGGGGCCGCGATTTAGCCGGATGACCTGTGCTCGCCCGCGTCAGGAGGAGGGGCAGGGGACGGTGGCGGGGGCGGCACCCCCTCACCCGTTCCCTGCTGCCGGACAAACCGCACCCTGGTGCCCTGGCCGAACGCGCTGTCCACCTGGATGTCCATGCCATGGCGCAGGGCAATCTGCCTTGCGATGGCCAGGCCCAGGCCGCTGCCCCGCCTGTCCGCGCCGCTGCGGGCCTTGTGGAAGCGGTCAAAGAGGTGGGGCAGTTCCTCTGGCCTGATGCCCGGGCCCTCGTCCTGGATGGTGATGCCGCCTTCATCCAGGCGCAGGGTGATGGTGCCCCCCTTTGGGGAAAAGCGCGCCGCGTTGTCCAGCACCACCATGAGCATCTGCTTGAGCCGCGCGTAATCCCCCACAAAGGGCAGGGGCGCGCCGGGCAACCGGGCCTCAAAGCGCAGCTGCTTGTCCCGCGCCAGCCCGCCGGCGCTGCGCAGCGCGTCAGCCACCACGTCCTCCAGCAGCAGGTCGGTCATGTCCAGCGCGAATTGGGCGTGCTCCAGTTTTGCCAGCTCCATCAGGTCGTTCACCAGGCGCTCAAGGCCCTCGGTCTCCCTGAGCATCTGGCTGTGGTAGCTGGCGGTCTGCTCGCTGCCTGTGACCACGCCGTCGCGGAAGGCCTCCAGCGAGCCCTTGAGCACGGTCACCGGGGTGCGCAGCTCGTGGGCCACGTTGGCCAGGAAATCGCGGCGCAGCTGCTCCTGCTCGTTCTGCGCGGCCCTGGCCTGCTGCAAGCGCTGGCCCAGCTCATCCATGGAGCGGGCCAGGGACCCCAGCTCATCCTGGCGGGTCAGCCCGGTGCGAGCCGCGTAATCCCCCTGGGCCAGCCGCCCGGCGGTGCGCTCCATGCGCTTGACCGGCCGCAGCACATGCCAGGCCAGCAGGGCGGACAGCGGGATGGCCAGGGCCAGCGCCGCCAGCAGGCTGTACAGCAGGATGCGCTGGCCTTGCCTGGCGGCCGCGTCCATGCCGCTGACCGGCTCATGCATCAGCAGGACGCCCGCCACCTGGTCACCTCGGTAAATGGGCACGCCCACGGTGAGGGAGGGCGCGCCCACCAGGTCAGAAAAGCTCTCGGAAAAGGGGTTCTGGCCCAAAAAGACCTCCCGCACCAGGCGCCCCGCGTCCGGCGGCAGGCTGTCATAGGCCAGGCTGCGCCCCATCATCCGCCCGCCAGACAGCACCCGCAGCCGCTCGTCCAGCACCCAGATGTCGTCCATGGACCGGGTGAGCGCGCGCACCAGGGCGCTGTAGCCCCCGCCCATGCCGCCCTGGCCGGCGCCGGACAGCAGCCCGCTCAATGAGTCCGCCATGCGCAGCGCCCGGTCCTTCAGCTCCTGGCGCTGGTTGTCCAGGACCGTGCGGGTGAACAGCGCGCCAAAGAGCAGCCCGCTCACAAGGGCCATCACCAGCAGCGCGGCCAGAAAGGCGGCCAGCAGCTTGAGGGCAAACCTAGCCTTCATCCGCTGCCTCCACCAGCCGGTAGCCCAGGCCCCAGACGGTGCCGATCTGCCAGCCCCGCGGGCCATGGGGCTCCAGCTTGGCGCGCAGGCGCTTGATGTGGGAATCCACCGTGCGGCTGTCGCCAAAATAATCATAGCCCCAGATGCTGGTGAGCAGATTGTCCCGGGTGAACACCCGGCCCGGGTGCGCGGCCAGGGCGCCCAGCAGCTCAAACTCCTTGCGGGTCAGCATCACCTCCTGCCCGTTCACAAAGGCCCGGTTGTCCGCCAGGCTGACGCGCAGGTTGCCGATGACCAGGTCGTCTGCCGCCTGGGCGGGGCGCTCGGCCCGGCGCAGCACCGCGCGCAGGCGGGCCATCACCTCGCCCGGAGAAAATGGCTTGACAACGTAGTCATCAGCGCCGGTGTCCAGGCCCATGATCCGCTCAAAATCCTCCCCCCGCGCGGTCACCATGATGATGGGCACCATGGAGGTCTTGCGGATTTCCCGGCACACCGCGAAGCCATCCAGCCCGGGCATCATCACATCCAGCAGCAGGGCCTCGGGCTGGATCTCATGGAACAGCTCCAGCGCCTTGAGGCCATCCGGCGCCACATGCGGGGTGTGGCCTTCTTGTTTCAGGTAGTCCGAGAGCACGGCGGCAATCTGCCGGTTGTCATCGGCGATGAGGATGTCTGCCATACGGCCTCCTGCGGGGGTCGCTTGCCTTGGATGGTGCCAGTATACCAGAGCGCGGGGCGGGCTGTGGGCAGGGTGTTTGCCCAACCCGCATCACCCGCAGCTGCGCCCTTTACCTGCCGGACGGGCCCAGGGCAAGGGCGCCCCATGGTGTGGGCGCCCTTGCCAGGTCTCTTCGCATCAGCGGCGGTTGCGCCCGGGGCCGCGGGGGGCGGTCCAGGGCTGGCCGGTGCCCTGGTTGAAGTGGTCACACACCCCATCCTGATCCTGGTCCTGGAAGAAGCGGCCCTGGGTGTTGGGCAGGGCGCCGCGCATGCCGCCCATGCGGCCCCGCATCATCCGGCCCAGCTTCCGCACAGCCTGGCGGCCCCGCATCAGGCGCTGACGGCCCTGGCGCTGCTGGCTGGTGCCCAGGTGGTCGCACACGCCGTCCTGGTCCTCATCGGTAAAGCCGGGGGCCCCAGGGTTTTGCCCGGGCGCCTGGCCGCAGGTGTCGCACAGGCCATCCTGGTTTTCGTCCACAAAGGGGGCCTGGGAGGGCCGCGCCTGGTTCCGGCGCCAGCCACGGCAACAGGAGGGAGCGCGGGGGGCCTCGCTTGCCGGGGATTCAGCGGGCGGGGTTTCCGTCTCGGGGGTTTCAGCGGGCGTGGTCACCGCCCCAGGGGATTCTGCCGGCGGGGCTTCCGCCAGTGAACCCGTCAGGGGCAGGGCGAAAAGCAGCGCGGCCAGCAAAAGGGCTGTCAGCTTGTTCATGGTGTTCACTCCTTGTGAGGGATTCAGCATCTGGATGCTGTGCGCCCAGCATAGGAGGGAACCGTGTCAAAACTGTGTCTTTTTGAAGGAAGCTTTGTGACGGGCGCTTACCACCCGTGCAGCGCGTACTTGCCCTGGGCCTCCGCCCGGGGGCTCAGCCAGCGGCCGTTGGTAAAATCCGGCATAGCCACCACCTGGCCACCTGACGCGATGGATTGCTCCGACAGCGCGGTCACGCTCATCCAGGCGACCGCGTCATACACGTCAATGGGGAAGGGCGTGCCCTGCTGCAGGGCCTCAATGAAGGCGCGCAGCACCAGGTAGTCCATGCCGCCGTGGCCTGCCTTGACGCCATCGGCGGCATAAGCCCGCCAGAGGGGGTGCTCGTATTCCCGCATGTAGGGTTCGTCGCTCTCCCAGACATGGGTCCAGTGGCCGGGCAGGTCGGGCGTGCGGCCCTCAATGTAGATGGAGCGGTTGTCCTCCATCCAGATGCCTTTGGTGCCCTGCACGCGCCCGCCGCGGGAATAGGCCCGGGGCAGGGTGCAGTCGTGGTTGAGCAGGATGGTCTGCCCCTGCGCGCAGGTGATGAGGGTGGTGACCACGTCCCCGCAGCGCGGCCGGGCGTTCACCAAAGCGGGCGCGTCCTGCCGGTGCGCCCGCAGCCAGCCGGAGAGACCTGCGGCCTGGCTGGCAAAGGAAGCCAGGGAAACCATGCGGTTGCCGCGGCCAAGCCCCAGGCAGGAGGCGATGGGCCCCAGGCCGTGGGTGGGGTAGAGGTCGGCGTTGCGGTTCAAAAAGTGCCGCTGGCGGTAATGCCCTGTCTGGTCGCCCTGGCCAATCTCCTCGCGCAGGTCGTGCTCGTAGGCGCCGCGGCAGTGGACCAGCTGGCCAAACAGCCCCTGGCGCACCATGTTGAGCACCGCCATCTCCTCCCGCCCATAGCAGCAGTTCTCCAGCAGCATCACTGGCAGCCCGGTCTGTTCGCTGGCCTCCACCAGCTGCCAGCACTCCGTGAGGGAGCTGGCGCCGCCCACCTCCAGCGCCGGCACCAGGCCGCGGCGCAGCGCCTGGATGGCCAGGGGGATGTGGGTCTCCCAGGAGGTCATGACAACCACGGCCTCCAGCCCCGGGTGGTCCAGCAGCTGCTCCGCCACGGCGTAGGCCGCGGGGCGCAGGCCAAAGGCTTCTTTGAGCACCTCCTGCGCGCGTGCCAGCCGCGTGGCGCGCGGGTCGCACAGCGCTTCGATGCGTACATCCGGCATGGCGGCCAGCAGCTGGGCCTGCGGCAGGCCGCGATCGCCCAGGCCCAGGATGCCCAGGCGAATCTCCCGCCCGGGGATGGTGAACTGGCTCATGTGCTGTCCTTTCTGGCCGGCAGGCCGGGAGGCGTTCTGGAAGCGGTCAAGCAGGAAAACAGGCCGGGCGGGCTGCACCGGCAAGGGGCACCCCCGGGCGAACGGGTCAGACGCTGCCCAGGTAGGCCCGGAACAGCGCCCTGGCCAGGGGGATGCGGCGGATGCTGCTCCTGGCGTTGAGGTAGCTGGGGTTCAGGTCCCCCAGGCGCACGCGGTCCAGCCGGTCAGCATCCTGCAGCGCCCGCATGACCCGGCGGCAGCGGGCCTCGTCTTGGGGCGCGTAGACGCGCAGGCAGGCGGCCTCATCATCCGGACCGGAATGCGCGTGGATGGCGGCCTGCAGCAAGGCCAGGTCATCCCCGCGCACATCCGCCAGACTGGGCAGCAACCGGGCGGAGCGCCGGCTGTGGCCGCTGTCCTCCCAGTCATCCCTGCGGCCCACATCATGGTAGGTGCAGGCCTGGGCGGTGTACCAGGTATCCCTGGCGTCAAAGCCCTGGTCCATCGCGCAGACTGCGCCCAGCAGAATGACCCGCTCGGTGTGGCCGGCGCCATGGGTGGCGCTGTCAAACAGCTGGTGGGCGGGCAGGTCTTCAAGGGCCTGCCGGGCAAGGGGCCAGTGGGGCCAGGCGTCCAGCTGGCGCAGGACCGGGCCAATGACCGGGTGGCTGCGCATCATCAGAATGCTGCGCATGGTGTGGGTCAAGGCGAAGCCTCCCTTTGGGTGAGCTGTGTCCAATATAGGCAAAAAACAGGCTTCCCGCAAGGGCAGGCGGGCCGGCAACGGGCCAACCCGCAGGGCAGCCCAGGCGGTGCGGGCCGCGAAAAAGCGGATGGTTTTGCCGGTCATGGGAGCGCATCCGCTCCCATATGGGGGGCGGATATGGTATGATACAGAAAAACAAACCGCGCCCAGGCGCGCAGAAAGTGAGCATGCATGAACCCTGAAATGCGTCCTGTCACCGCCCCCAAGGCCCCGGCCGCGCTGGGCCCCTACTCCGCCGCCATGGCCTATGGCAACCTGCTCTTCCTCTCCGGCCAGACCCCGGTGGACCCCGCCACCGGGGACCTGGTGCCCGGCAGCATTGAGGAGCAGACCGAGCGGGTCATCCAGAACCTGACCGCGGTGCTGGAAGCCGCCGGCGCCAGCTTTGACCAGGTCATCAAAACCACCTGCTTCCTGACCGACATGGCCAACTTCGCCGCCTTCAACGCTGTCTATGCCCGGCACTTCACCTCCAAGCCCGCCCGTTCCACAGTGGCCGTCAAGGCGCTGCCCAAGGGCGCGGAGGTGGAGATTGAGCTGATTGCCTGGCGGGAAGCCTGATGCTCCTCCTCTGCCACCCCACCTGCACCACCTGCAAGAAAGCGCGGGATTACCTGGCGCAGCGCGGCTTTCCCTATGCTGAGCGGGACATCCGGGCGCAGCGGCCCAGCCTGGCGGAGCTGACCTTGTGGCAGCAAGCCAGCGGCCTGCCGCTGCGGCGCTTTTTCAACACCTCCGGCCAGGCCTACCGCGCGCTGGGGCTCGCCCAAAAGCTGGACAGCCTGTCTGAGGCCGAGCAGCTGGACCTGCTGGCCAGCGACGGCATGCTGGTGCGCCGGCCGCTAATGGTTCAGGGGCAAACGGTGTTGGTGGGCTTCAATGAACAGGCCTGGGACCAGGCGCTGGGCGCAGGCAAGCCCTGACACCGGGCACCCCCTGCCCTGAAGCGCCCGCGCAGGGGCCCTGGCCCCGCCGGGCCTGGTCAGCCGCCGCCCGCGCGGCGGCTGAGACCTTCTGTCTGCAGGGCATAGCCAAGCTGATACCCGCATCAAGGAGTGATTCCCCATGCCGCTGAACATCATCAGAGGAGACCTGTCCAAGATCCAGGCGGAAGCCCTGGTCAACCCGGCCAACAGCCAGCTCATGGGTGGGGGCGGGGTGAGCGGCGCGCTGTTCCGCGCCGCAGGCTGGGAGAAAATGCAGGCCGCCTGCGACGCGATTGGGCATTGCGCGCCGGGGCAGGCGGTCGTTACGCCGGCCTTCGCGCTGCCTGCCCGGTATGTCATCCACACCGTGGGCCCGGTGTACCAGGGCGGCAGGCCCCGGGAGGCGCGGCTGCTGTGGCAGGCCTATGTCAACAGCCTGAACCTGGCAAAGAAAATGAAGCTGGGGTCCATCGCCTTCCCCCTGATTTCCTCCGGCACCTATGGCTACCCCCAGGCGGAGGCGCTGGACATCGCCATCCGCAGCATCCGCGGCTGGCTGGACGATCAGAAGGAGGAGCCAAAGGTGACCCTGGTGCTCTTCCACCGCCTGCACCTGCCGGAGGAATCCCTTCTGTTGCGGCGGATCGCCCAGCAGGTGGCCCAGAGCAAGCACCTGGAAGAGCCCATCCGCTACAGCGAGCGCGACCACGCGCAGGCCGCCCTGGAGGCGGCGGTTGAGGGCGGGGAGGAGGCCCCGCAGCGTCTGCGGGATTACAGCCGGTACTACCACGAAGCGCCCATGCCCCAGGCGAAGGATCACCGCACCCTGGGAGAGCGCATCCTGGAGCTGGACGAGGGCTTTTCCACCACCCTGCTGCGGCTGATTGACGAGCGCGGCATGACAGACACCCAGGTGTACAAGCGTGCCAACATCGACCGCAAGCACTTCTCCAAAATCCGCAGCAACCCGCACTATGCCCCCACCAAGGCGACCGTGCTGCAGCTGGCCATCGCGCTGGGGCTCAACCACCAGGAGGCCAGCGACCTGCTGGCCCGGGCGGGCTTTGCCTTCTCCCCCGCGCACAAGATGGATGTGGTCATCGGCTATTGCCTGAAAGAGGGCATCCACAACATCGACCGCATCAACACCTTGCTGCTGCAGTTTGACCTGGCCACCCTGGGGGTATAGGCCAACCGCGTGCCGCCACCCAGCGCCTCCCCCTGCATTTGTCGCCTGCCAGGCGACCACGGGGGCGCTTTTCCCTGCTATCCTCACATCATCAAGCAGATGGGAGGACAAGCAAGATGAGCGCAAACCTGACAGAGCTGGTGTTGATCCTGGACCGCAGCGGCTCCATGGGCGGGCTGGAGGAGGACACCATCGGCGGCTTCAACGCCCTGCTGGCCAAACAAAAGAAGGAGCCGGGCGCCGCGCGGGTGACCACCGTGCTGTTTGACAACCAGTACGACATCCTGCACGACCGGCTGGAGCTGCAGGCCGTGCAGCCGCTGACTGAGGGGCAGTATTTTGTGCGCGGCTCCACCGCGCTGCTGGACGCGATCTACCGCAGCATCCGCAAGGTGGACGGCGTGATGGAGGGCACGGCGCCCGGGCACCGGCCCGACCGGGTGCTGTTTGCCATCATCACTGACAGCATGGAAAACGCCAGCCACCTCATCACCCGCGAGCAGCTGGCCAGGCTGGTCGCGCAGCGCCGGGAGATGGGCTGGGAGTTCCTCTTCCTGGGCGCCAACATGGACGCCATCACGGTGGCAGGCAGCTACGGCATTGAGCAGTCCCGTGCCGCCACCTGGATTCCGGACCAGGAAGGCGTTGAGCTGAACTTTCAGGCCCTGGACGCGGCGGTCACGCAGATGCGCCACAAGCGCCAGGTGTCCGAGGATTGGGCCAGCCCGGTCCGCAAGCGCGGTGCCAAGGACACCTGAGACGCCTTCATGCCCGGGCGGCCAGGCGTGCCGCCCGGGCACCTGAAGATACAAGGAGGGATGCTGATGTACGGAGCCATCATTGGGGACATCGCGGGCAGCCGCTTTGAGTTTGACAATCACCGCGACAAACGGTTCACCCTGTTTCATCCGCTTGGCTTTGTGACCGACGACACCGTGATGAGCCTGGCCCTGGCCCAGGCGGTGATGGAGGCTGACCGGCTGATGCCGCTGCGCGGCCCGGACTATGAGCTGCTGCTGGCGCAAAAGGCCGTGAGCTGCATGAAATCCATCGGGCGCCACTACCCGGACTGCGGCTATGGCGGGCGCTTCTACCGCTGGATGTTCAGCGCGCGCAGCCAGCCCTACAACAGCTTTGGCAACGGCGCCGCCATGCGGGTGAGCGCGGCCGGCCTGGCCGCGCGGACGCTGGAGGAAGCGCTGGCGATGTCCGACGCCCTCACCGCGGTCACCCACAACCACCCCGAGGGCATCAAGGGCGCGCGCGCCACCACGCTGTGCATCTTCCTGGCCCGGCAGGGACACAGCCAGGCGGACATCCGGCGGCGGGTGGAGCAGGAGTACTACCGGCTGGACATGACGGTGGAGGGGCTGCGCCCCGTGTACCGCTTTGACGCCACCTGCCAGGGCACGGTGCCCCAGGCCATCGTGTGCTTCCTGGAGGCCACCTCCTTTGAGGACGCCATCCGCAACGCCATCTCCATTGGCGGGGACTCGGACACCATCGGCGCCATCACCGGCGCCATCGCCCAGGCTTACTTTGGGGTTCCGGAGGACATGAAGGAACAGGCTGCCGGCTACCTGGACGAGCGGCTGCTGGCCATCCTGGCGGACTGGGACGCCAGCGGCCTGGGACAGGGCAGGCCCACCTGATTGGCGGGCAGGCCTTGACACGCTTGACCCTGTGTGGCCAAAATTGTAATGTAATGGCGAGACAGGAGGAGCGGATGGACAACGGCCTCGCCTGTGAAGGCAATATCATCCATGAGGAAGCCGTGGCGGCTGTGTGCGGGCAGATGCTCAGCGAAGCGGTGTTTTCCGCCGCCGCCAACTTCTTCAAGGTGATGGGGGACGGCACCCGTTTCCGCATCCTTTACGCGCTGGACAAGCAGGAGCTGTGCGTGTGTGACCTGGCGAACCTGCTGGGCATGAGCGTGTCGGCGGTCAGCCATCAGCTGGCGCGCCTGCGGGAGAGCCAGCTGGTCAAGGGCCGGCGGGACGGCAAAAACATGTTCTACACCATCGCGGATGACCACATCCACGTGATGCTCAAGGGCTGCGTGGAGCACGCGATGGAGGAGCAAGCCTGAGACCGGGCCACGGCGCGACTGTGCAAGAGGATGGCGGATGAAAAAGTGCATGATGAAGCCCGGGCGGCCCTTGCCGCCCGGGCTTTTTGCTGCCTGCCCCTCCCTGCCGGGATGCCCGCGCTGGGGGCAGCTGGCGGGACGCGCTACCCCAGCAAGGCCAGCAGGCGCTCCACCGCCTCCCGGGGGAAGCCCGCGGGCTGGGGGCTGTCCAGCAGGCTGTTCAGGAACGCGCGGGCGGGCTGCCCCTGGGGCAGCATGTAGCCGGACTCGCGCAGCACATCCTCTGCCACCACGCGCAGGGACATCTTCATGGCCTGGGCAAACTGCCGCTGGATGGCGGTCTGCGCCTGGGCCAGCATGGCGTCCGCCGCGCGCTCCTGCGCCAGGCGGCTGTCCAGCAGCTGGTTCATGGCCTGCAGGGTGCCCGGCAGCTTGGGCTGCTGGGGCGGGTAGTTGAGCGGCACCTTGGAGATGGCCCCGGAAGGGCAGGCATCCACGCAGGCGCGGCAGGCGGCCAGGCAGCGGTCCGGGTCAATCTGGCCGTTGTCGGTGTTGGTGGCCCCGGTGGGGCACACAAACAGGCAGAGGCAATCCTTGGTACACAGGCGGATGTTGCGTACGGCGATCATGCTGAAGCCCCCCTTCCCACGCGCGCAAATTTAAAGCGCGGCACCTTGCACACCGGGCAGATTTCCGGCGCCTGCTCCCCCACGAAGATGAAGCCGCAGGCTTCGCACACAAAGAAGGCGCTGCCCTCAAAGGCGGCATCCCCCTCCTTGTTGTAGCGCTTCAGCAGGTTGGCCTGGATCTTGCCCACCTTCTCCCCCCAATTCAGCGCCCGCAGCGCGCCGCGGTCACCATCCGCGCGCGCGGCCGCGAAGGCGGCGGGGTAGCGCCCGGCCAGGTCTTCCTTGAGCAGGTCTGCCGCCGTCTGCCAGTCCCCCGCCGGGCTGGACTGGCCATCAAAGAAGTCGGCCAGCTGGGTAAACAGGTCGGCCATGCCCGCGCGGTGCTGCTTTTGCACCGCCCGGGCCAGGTTGGAGGCGGTGGCTGACAGGCGCTTGGCGTCCGCGCCCTGCTGGGGCGCGGCCTGCCCAGCAGGCGCCGCCATGGGCGCGGGCGCGGGCGTCTCCGCCTTGCCGCCCTGATTCTCAAACATGGATTTGTCCGCGCCGCAGACCGGGCAGACCCAGTCCGCCGGGACGTCCTCCCATCGGGTGCCGGGCGGGATGCCATGGCGCGGGTCGCCCGCGGCCTCGTCATAGTCATAGCCGCACACGGTGCAAATATAAACGCTCAAACTGCCTTCCTTCCCCCGGGGCAGGCCCCGGACAGTATGCTCTGCGGCCATCCTAATGGTTTTTGCGGCACTTGTAAAGGCGGCCCGCACCGGCCGCCGCACAAAAAACTGGCTGTTGACATTTGCGTGTGCGTTCAAGTAAAATGAAGTCGTTTGAACGAATGTTCAAATGAAGGAGGGTGACCTGATGACCGCCGCCTACAGAATCCGCAACCTGGGCTGCGCTGCCTGCGCGGCCAAGATGGAGCGCAAAATCAAGGCGCTGCCCGGCGTGCACGCAGTCCGGGTCAATTTTCTCACCCAGCGGCTGACCCTGGAGGCCGAGGAGGCCCGGCTGGACCAGCTGGCCCGCGCAGCCGGGGAAATCATCCGCAAGATTGAACCCCAGGCGCGGCTGCAGCTGCCTGACCAGCCGGCTGCCAAAGGGGCAACCCCATGACCAGGCGCGCCACGCGCATCCCCCTGGCCCTGGCGTTGCTGGTGGCCGGGCTGCTGCTGCGGGGCAGCCCCGCTCCCAGCGCGGCCCTGTTTCTGGCCGCCTATGCGATTGCGGGCTTTGATGTGCTGTATGGCGCGCTGCGGGGCGTGCTGGGCGGCCAGGTGTTTGATGAGAACTTTTTGATGTCCATCGCCACCGTGGGCGCGCTGGCCCTGGGCGAGTTCGCCGAGGCGGTGGCGGTGATGGTGTTCTACCAGACGGGCGAGCTGTTCCAGGACTACGCGGTGGACAGGTCCCGACGTTCCATCGCCCAGGCCATGGACCTGCGCCCGGACAGCGCCAACCTGCTGGTGGACGGCCAGGCGCGCGCCGTGGCGCCGGAGCAGGTGCAGGTGGGCGACCTGATCCTGGTCCGCCCGGGGGAGAAGCTGCCGCTGGACGGCCAGGTGGTCAGCGGCATCAGCCAGCTGGACACCGCGGCGCTGACCGGGGAGGCGCTGCCCCGGGAAGCCGGGCCCGGGGATGAGGTGTTGAGCGGCTGCGTCAATTTGACCGGCGTGCTCACCCTGCGGGTGACCCGCCCCCTCGCGCAGTCCACCGTGAGCCGGATTCTGGAGATGGTGGAGACAGCCACCGACCGCAAATCCCGCCAGGAGGCCTTCATCACCCGGTTTTCCGCCATCTACACCCCGGTGGTGGTGATCCTGGCGCTGCTGCTGGCCTTTGTGCCCCCGCTGCTGATGCCGGGGGCGCTGCTGTCGGACTGGGTGTACCGGGCGCTCAACTTCCTGGTGGTGTCCTGCCCCTGCGCGCTGGTCATCTCCATCCCCCTGGCTTTCTTTGGGGGCATCGGCGGCGCCTCCCGCGCGGGCATCCTGGCCAAGGGCTCCAACTACCTGGAGGCGCTGGCGCGCGCGGACACCTTTGTGTTTGACAAGACAGGCACCCTGACCCGGGGCTATTTCACGGTCAGCCAGGTAAGCAGCCTGGAGCTGCCCCCCGGGCGCCTGGTCGAGCTGGCCGCCCTGGCGGAACAGCACTCCCTGCACCCCATCGGGCAGGCCATCCTGCGTGCCTATGACCAGGCGCCCGACCCCGCCCGCGCAAGCCAGGTGAAGGAGCAGCCCGGCGGGGGCATCAGCGCGCTGGTGGACGGCCTGCAGGTGGTGGTGGGCAGCGCGCGGCTGCTCAAGGACCAGGGCGTCCCCCTGCCGGAGGACATCCCAAGCGCCGGCACGATGAGCCATGTGGCGGTGGACGGGGCCTACGCGGGCAGCATCCTGGTCACCGACCAGGTCAAGCCCTGCGCCGCCCAGGCCATGGCGGGCCTGCGCCGGCAGGGCGCCCGGCGGCTGGTCATGCTGACCGGGGACAGCGAGGCCGCCGCCCAGCCTGTTGCCCAGGCCCTGGGGCTGGACAGCCTGCACGCGGGCCTGCTGCCCCAGGACAAGGTCTGTCAGCTGGAGGCCATGCTGGCCGCCCCCGGCAGGCGGGGCCGGCTGGCCTTTGTGGGCGATGGCGTGAACGATGCTCCGGTGCTGGCCCGGGCCGACGTGGGCTTCGCCATGGGCGGCCTGGGCTCGGACGCCGCCATTGAGGCGGCCGACATCGTCATCATGAACGATGACCCCTGCAAGCTGGTCACCGCGGTGGCCATTGCCCGGCGCACCGTGCGCATCGCGACCCAGAACGCGGTGTTCGCCATCTCGGTCAAGGCGCTGGTGCTGCTGCTGTCCGCCCTGGGCCTGTCCACGCTGTGGCTGGCGGTCTTCGCGGATGTGGGCGTGGCGGTGCTGGCCATCCTCAATGCCATGCGGGGGCTGAAGGTGCCCCGGGAGAACAACGCCTGCATGGTGGACAGCCCCTCGCCACAGCCCGTGGCGGTCTGAGCCGGAAAGCCTTTACCTTTTGACGCCCTGCCCCTATCATGGGGGCAGGGTTTTGTGCCGGATGCATCAAGAAACGCGCCGATGGGCCGGGGCGTGCCGCCACCAGGCGGGTGAAGGCGGCTGGAAGGCCCATGCCGCAGGAGATGCTCAGGCGGAGTTGGCGGGCAATAAAAGTGCCATGCTGAATTGAGGCCGGCAGGCCGCGTTCAGCAAGGGGGGTGAGGGCATGGAGGCCATCATGTACGGGGCGGGCAAGGTCGGGCGCGGCTTCATCGGCGCGCTGATGGCAAAGGGTGGCTACCAGGTGACCTTTGTGGACGCGGATGAGCGCCTGGTCGCGCTCATCAATGAGCGGGGACGGTACAGCCTGCGGGTGGTGTCAGACGCCGGGCAGCGGGATGAGGTCATCCAGCCGGTCCGCGCCCTGTCCAGCCAGGATGAGGCCGCGGTCATCCAGGCCATTGCCGGCTGCGGCCTGATGGCCACCGCGGTGGGCGCGCGGGCGCTGCCCCTGATCGCCCCTGCCCTGCGCCAGGGCATCCTGCGGCGCTTTGAGCGCGACGCCCTGCCGCTGAACATCCTCGTGTGTGAGAACCTGATGGACGCGGGCCAGGTGCTTTGTGGCCTGGTCAAGCAGGGCCTGGACAGGGAGCAGGCCGCCCGGGTGGACCGGGAGATCGGCTTTGTGGGGGCCTCCATCGGGCGCATGGTGCCCCTTCAGACGGAGGCCCAGCAGGCATGGGACCCGCTGGGCGTGCGCGTGGAGCCCTACGCCTTCCTGCCGGTTGACCAGGCCGCCCTGCGCGGCCAGCCGCCAGCCCTGCCCGGCCTGGTGCCCCACAGCCCCTTTGACTACTACCTCAAGCGCAAGCTTTACCTGCACAACATGAGCCACGCCCTGTGCGCCTACCTGGGGATGTACCTGGGGGATGAGGCGCTGGCCCGAACCGTCAGCCGCCCGCAGGTGGAGCTGATGGCCCGCGCCGCCATGGGGGAGGCCGCGCTGGCGCTGCACCTGGCCTACCGGCAGCCCATGGCCGACCTCCTGGCCCATGTGGACGACCTGCTCCACCGCTACCGGAACCATGCCCTGGGCGACAGCAACGCCCGGGTGGGCGCTGACATCCCCCGCAAGCTGGCCGCCAGGGACAGGCTGGTCGGCGCGGCGGATTTCTGCCTGCAGCAAGGCGTTGAACCGCGGTTCATCACGCTGGGCGCGGGGGCAGCCCTGCATATCCACCTGCAAGCACAAGGCCAGGGGCAGAAAGACGCGGCGGCTACCCTGGCCGCCCTGAGCGGCCTGAAGGCAAATTCGCCGCTGGGGCAGCTGATTCTGGGGCATTGCCAGGCCCTGGCCGGCGGCATCACCCTGGACAGCCTGTACCAGGCCGCGCGCAGCGCGCAGGCCAAGCGGCGCGGGCCTGTTGTCTGACACCAGCCTGCAAAGGAGGCACGCATGAACATTCTGATTTTATCCGGTTCACCCAAGCGGCCCGGGGAGGGGCTGTGCCAGTCCCTCATCCAGGCCGTCCAGCACGGCGTCCGGGAGGCGGGCGGGCAGCCCAGCGTCCTCTCCTTTTCCGGCCTGCCCCGCTGCCGGGTGTGCGGGGAGGGCTGGGGCACCTGCCTGGAGACGCAGGCCTGCGCCTTTGGGGCGGATGGCTTTGACAGCGGGCACCAGGCGGTGAAGCAGGCGGATGCCCTGGTGCTGGTCACGCCGGTCTACTTCGGGGAGATGTCCGAGAGCCTGAAGGCCTTCACCGACCGGCTGCGCCGCTGCGAGTTCAGCCGCCAGGAGGCCACCCGTGGCAAACAGGCCCTGCTGGTGGCCTCCGCCGGCGGCTCGGGCAACGGGATTGTGAGCTGCCTCAACCAGATGGAGCGCTTCTGCCAGCACACCGGCATCAAGGTGTATGACATGGTGGGCGTCAACCGCTGGAACAGCGAATACAAGCGCGCGGCCCTTTTGGCGGCCGCGCGCGGTCTGGTGTCTGCCCTCGGCAAATCAGCGCCCTAGTTCCCGCCCAGCCCGTGGTAGAAGGCCAGGGTCTGCTCCAGTGGCAGGATGCCGCTGTAGCTGTCCCTCTCCAGCAGGGAGCGGGCGGCCGTGGCCGTGCCCAGGCGCAGCGCCTCCAGCAGGCCTGCCCCCTCATGGGCCGCGTGCAGCACCCCGGCAGCAAAGGCGTCCCCCGCCCCGGTGGTGCCCTGGATGCGCGCCGGGGGCAGCTGCAAACTGGGCAGGCCCTGGGCCACCCCCTCATGCCCCATGCCCCAGGCGCCCTCCGGGCTGTGGATGATGGCCCAGCGGTGTACCCCCATGCCCATCAGCGCTGACAGGGTCCGGGGCAGCTGGTCCCTGAGCAGCCTGCCGCCCGGCTCGCGCAACACCACACCGGTGATCTGCTGGGCTTCCAGCTCGTTGATGATGACATAGTCGCTGTGCCGGAGTGCCGGGGGCACCAGCTCCTTGTAGCGGCCACCCCGCTGGGTGACCACGTCCACGCTGGTCTGTATCCCCAGGCGCCTGGCCTCCATCAGCAGCCGCGCCAGGCGGGTGCCATGCTCCGGGTCGGGCCGGTCCAGGCCCGCGTTGAGCAGGATGTAGCCCGCGTGCAGGATGCGCGCGGGCAGGGCGGCCAGGTCCAGGCTGCTGTCATCCAGCAGGTCCCCGGAGCCACAGGAGGTGAAGAAGGTGCGCTCGCGGCTCTCCTGGTCGTTGATCACCAGGGTGTAGGCGGTTTCCTCCCCCCTGATGAGGCGGCTGGTGTCAATGCCGGGGTGCTCCCCAAAGCGCGCGCGGATGAAGGCGCCTTCCCTGTCCTGGCCCAGCACGCCGCAGACAAAGACGGGCAAATCCGGGTCCAGCCTGGCCAGGCTGAGGGACACGTTGCAGGCCAGGCCGCCCACTGACATGCCCCGGGGCCCGTGAATCTGCGCCAGCTCGCCCCGGGCCGGGTAGTGCCCGGCCCGGTAGAGCAAATCCACAATCAGGTTGCCCAGGGTACAGATGCCCCGCCTGTCCATGCCCGCCTCCTAACCCGCGAAATCCCTGGCCGCCCGGTGCATGGCAAACAGCGCCCTGGGCGGCAGGTATTCCGGCACGCTGTTGCCGCTGCCCACCGCCCAGCCGGGACGCCCGGCGCTGCGCGCCAGCATGTCAAGGGTGCGCCGGTAGATGGCTTCCTCCGGCTGGGTGCACAGGTAGTCCATGTCCAGCCCGCCCAGCAGCGCGATGCGCCCGGCGTACTGTTCGTAGGCCTGCTCGATGGGCTGGATCTTGTCCTCAAAGGAGTGCTTGGCGTCATAGCCCAGGGCGATGATGTCCTCCATGAGGCTGGCCAGGTTGCCGCAGGAGTGCAAAAACACCGGCCGGCCGGCCTTGTGCACCGTGTCCACAATGCGCCTGTGCCAGGGAAAGACGTATTTGCGCATCATGTCCGGGCTGAGGAAGGGCTGGGAGTTGAAGCCCCAGTCGTCGTTGCTGGAGATGAGCCCCACGCTGTCATGCTGCAGCGCCAATTCATAGTAGCGCAGCAGGCGCTCCCCCACCGCGTCAAACACGCGCCCGGCCAGCTGCTCGTTGTCGTACAGCATCAGGCAGAGGTTCTCATAGCCCACCAGCTCAATCACGTTTTCCAGCACGCCGCCCGGGCCCATCACCATCACCCGCATGCCGTCGGGCAGGTCGGGCTTGATGTGGGTGAGCAACTCGCTGCTGTAGTCCTCCGGCTCCGGCCAGGCAAACATGTCAAAGCTGCGCTCATCCACAATGCCCGCGTTGGCATTGAGGGAGCGGGTGTGCTTGGTCTCAAAACCACCGGCGAAGCGGAAGGCGGAGGCGTGCAGGGTGACATAGTCATAGCCCATCCGGTGAAAGGCAGACAGAGTAAAGCGCGCGCGGCCCAGCGGGCTGTCATCCTGCAGCCTTTCCCCGTTCACCTGTTCATACAGCGGCTGGTTCATGAACAGCTCAAACAGCACCGGCCGCGCCGGCGACTGCCCGCGCAGCACCCGCAGCAGCTGCCCAAAATCCGCCTGGTGTGGCTTCATCGGCTGATCCTCCGCTTTGTGTCTGTATACCGTATGCTACCCAAGGCAGCGGGGCGCTGTCAAGCCAGCGGCATTCTGTAGACCCGCACCGCGCACTGGTCCCTGCGCATCGGGTGCCCCGCCGGGATGTCCACCGTGCGCTCATACACGGCGCCTGCCAGCTCGGCTGTGCGCGCGGAGGCCAGGTTGCCCGGCTGGCAGGTGATGGTAACCTCCGGCATCCCGTGCGCGCGGGCCAGTTCAAACAGCAGCCGGCAGGCGCGGGCGGCCAGGCGCTGGCCCCGGAAGGGCGGGGCGATCTCATAGCCGATGTTACCCGCCCAGGTGAGCGCCTCCTCATTGCCCAGGCGCAGCTCGCACTGGCCGGCCACCTCACCGCCTGCCAGGCGCAGGATGTCAAAGCGGTAGGCGGGCGCATGCCCGCGGGCCTGGTCGCGCTCCCTGCGCCAGGCACAGCGCAGGCAGATGACCCCGTCACTGAGGGCGTCGGTGGCTTGAAAGGCGGTGTTCTGTGTGGAGGAGGCCACAAGCTGCCACCGCAGGGCCGGGGTTTCCCGGGTGGTGATGCGCTCCACCCGCTCCGGCAGCCTGGCCAGGCGCTCGCGGAAAAAGAGGGGGAAGGCGTACAGCCGCGGCAGCTGGGACAGGGGCACCCAGACCGGGTGCTCGGCTGTCCCGTCCATGCTCACGCCGTGACCGGGCAGATTGTGGTGCCCCTGGGGCTTGAGCAGGTAGTAGAAGGCCAGCTCATGGGCAGGCCTGCCCGCGCTTTCCTGAAAGAAGTTTTCATGGATAAAGCAGAGCCGGTCAATCTCATAACGCAGCCCGGTCTCCTCATACGCCTCCCGCAGCACCGCCTCATCCGTGGTCTCCTGCAGGCGCACCCCGCCGCCGATGGCGTAGTAATAGGGATCGCGCACGTTTTGCGCCATCAGCACGCAGCCCGCCTCCAGGATGATGGCGGCGGCCCGCAGGCGAAACCAGCCCCGCGCTTGGTCAATGAAGCAGTCCATGGCCTTCATGCGCCCTTCCCCCTGATCGCTTGCTTTTCCCTGCCCTGTATAGCACAGGAAAAGGCGCCGCGCAAGAAAAACCCGCCAGGGACTGGCGGGCGTGAAGGATGTCCGGAAACAGGTCAGCGCTGGCCCTTGTCGTAGGGCACACCGCTGGCCCGGGGGGCCTGGGAGCGCTTGCTGGTGAAGGCCAGGGCGATCAGGGTCGCGATGAAGGGCACCATCTTGTAGATGTCGCTGGGGATGCCCAGCCCCTGCAGGATGGGGATGCCCGAATAGGCTGAGGCGATGGTTTTCATCAGCCCGAAGAAGAATGCGGCCACCAGGATGCGCAGCGGCTTCCACTGGCCGAAGATCAGCACGGCCAGCGCCAGGAAGCCATAGCCGGACACTGTGGCGTTGAAGTTGGTGGAGGTGGGGATGACATACACCAGCCCGCCCAGCCCGGCCAGGGCGCCGGAGATGAGCACGCCCGCGTAGCGCATCCTGTACACGTTGATGCCCACGCTGTCCGCCGCCTGGGGGTGCTCGCCGCAGGCGCGCAGCCGCAGCCCAAAGCGGGTGCGGTAGAGCACGAAGGCGGCCGCCAGGAAGATGATGATGCCGATGTAGGTGGTCAGGTAGGCGTTGCGGAAGAACATCGGCCCCAGCACCGGGATGTCGCCCAGCAGGGGCACCCTGGGGATGCGGAAGGTGTTGGTGAACTCGATTTGCTGCACGCCGTTGGGCTGGATCATCCGGGCCAGGTAGATGGCGCTGGCCGGGGCGATCATGTTCAGCGCGGTGCCGGAGATGGTCTGGTCAGAGCGCAGGGAGACGGCGGCGTAGGCGTGCAGCAGGGAGAAGGCCATGCCGGTGAGCACGGCCACCAGGACGGCCAGCAGCAGCAACGCCTGGCCGCTCATGCCCGACTGCAGCAGGCTGATGAGCAGGATGGAGGTGAAGGCGCCGGACACCATGATGCCCTCCAGCGCGATGTTCACCACGCCTGAGCGCTCGGAGAACATGCCCCCCAGCGCCACAATCAGCAGGGGAATGGAGAAGAACATCATCTGCTGTACCAGGAAATATACCGCGTCCATCAGTCTGCCTCCCTTTCCTGTCCGCGTGCCTGCTCCCGCCGGGCGCGCCGCCTGCCCGCGGCGGCGATGACATCGCGCACCAGCAGCGAGAAGGCGCTGAAGTAGATGATCAGGCCGATGATGACCTCGATGATCTCCTTCATGTACTTGAGCGACTGCAGGTAGGCGCCGCCCACGGTGATGTGCGCGATGAACAGCCCCGTGAAGATGATGCCGATGGGGTTGGACATGCCCAGCAGCGCCACCGCGATGCCGTTGAAGCCCTGGGCGGCCAGCACCTCGGCCACGTGGATGTGCATGCCCGAGGGGGGCGCCAGGTACATCAGCGCGCCGGCCACGCCCGCCAGCCCCCCGGCAATGGCCATGGAGGTGATGATGGCGCGGTTCTCGCTGATGCCCGCGTAGCGGCTGGCGTGGCGGTTGTGCCCGCAGGCCTTGAGTTCATAGCCAAAGGTGGTTTTGTTGAGCACCACATACACCAGCAGGGCCAGCCCGATGGCAATCAGGATGCCCGCGTTGACCGAGGAGGCGTCGTGGTAGGCGCCCTTCAGGATATAGAACACCCGGTCCAGCCCCGCCTTGGGGATGACGGCGTTGGGCGCCACATTGACCGTCTGGTTCTTCAACGCGTCAAAGAGGTGGGAGTTCTTGATCAGGTAGTTGATGCCGTACATGCCAATGTAGTTGAGCATGATGGAGGTGATGACCTCATGGACGTTGAGCAGCGCCTTGAACAGCCCCACCACCATGCCCCACAGGCTGCCCGCCAGCATCCCCAGCAGCAGCGCCACCACCCAGTGCCAGGCGCCGGGCAGGAAGGTCCAGGTGGCGCCCACATAAACGGACACAAAGCCGCCCACCATCAGCTGGCCCGCGGCGCCGATGTTGAACATGCCGGTCTTGAAGGCAAAGCCCACCGACAGCCCGGTCATGATCAGCGGGGTGGCGTAATACAGCACCTGGCCCACGCCCTTCATGCCGTTGTTCCACCCGCCCATGAGCACCATGCCCAGGCCCTTGAGGGCGTTGGCCGGGTTGCTGATCAGCAGGATGAGGAAGCCCGCCAGCAGGCCCGCCAGGATGGCCAGCAGCGAGGCGGACATCCCGGAAAGCCCTTTTCTGATCCTATGCATGGTCAACCTCCTGCCGCTTGCTGCCAGACATGTACAGCCCCAGCTCCTGCTGGCTGACCTGGTCCCCCGCCAGCTGGGCCACCAGGCGCCCCTCGTAGATGACCAGGATGCGGTCCGCCAGCTGGAAGACCTCGTCCAGCTCCAGCGAAATCAGCAGCACCGCCTTGCCCTCATCCCGCACCTTGACCAGCTGCTCGTGGATGTAGATCATGGCGCCCACGTCCAGCCCGCGGGTGGGCTGCACCGCGATGAGCAGCTCAGGTCCCAGGTCAATCTCCCGCGCGACGATGGCCTTTTGCTGGTTGCCGCCGGACATGCTGCGCATGAGCGTGTCCGGCCCCTGGCCGGAGCGGATGTCATACTGGTCGATGAGCTGCTGGGCGTACCTGCGCACCTGGTCAAAGCGGATGAAGCCGTGCCGCTGCAGCTGGTCGGACAGGTAGCGCTTGAGGGCCAGGTTCTGCTGCAGGTCATAATCCAGCACCAGGCCGTGCTTGTGGCGGTCCTCCGGGATGTGGGCCAGGCCGGCCTGGTTGCGCCGGCGCACGGGCAGCTGCTGCAGCGGTTTGCCCTTGAGCGCAACCTGCCCCTGGGCGGGGGTGAGGCCGGTCAGCGCGTAGACCAGCTCGCTTTGGCCGTTGCCGTCAATGCCCGCGATGCACACGATTTCCCCGGTGCGCACCTCAAAGGAGATGCCGTCCACCGCCTTCTTGTTGCCGTGCCCGGCCACGCTCAGGTCCCGCACGCTCAGCACCACCTCGCCCGGCTGGGCGGGCGCCTTGTCGATGTTGAAGTTTACCTTGCGGCCCACCATCATCTCGGCCAGGTCCTGGGTCGTGGTGTCAGCCACCGCCACCGTGCCGATGTAGCGCCCCTTGCGCAGCACCGTGCAGCGGTCAGCCACCGCCATGATCTCGTTGAGCTTGTGGGTGATGAAGAGGATGCTCTTGCCCTCCCCGGCCAGCTTGCGCATGATGCGCATGAGCTCCTCCACCTCCTGGGGGGTGAGCACGGCCGTGGGCTCATCAAAGATGAGGATCTCATTCTCCCGGTAGAGCATTTTGAGGATCTCCACGCGCTGCTGCATGCCCACGGTGATGTCCTCAATCAGCGCGTCCGGGTTGATGGTCAGGCCGTACTGGGTGGACAGGGCCATCGCCTTTTGCCGTGCCTCGTCCATGCGCAGCACGCCGTGGCGGGTGCTCTCCATGCCCAGCACAATGTTTTCCAGCACAGTAAAGTTGTGCACCAGCTTGAAGTGCTGGTGCACCATGCCGATGCCCAGGGCGTTGGCCTGGTTGGGGTCCGCGATCCCGACCGGCCTGCCGTCCTTCCGGATTTCCCCGGCGTCAGCCTGGTAAAGGCCAAAGAGGATGCTCATCAGCGTGCTCTTGCCCGCGCCGTTCTCGCCCAGCAGCGCGTGGATCTCCCCCCGGCGCAGCTGCAGGGTGATGTCGTCATTGGCGCGGATGCCCGGAAAATCCTTGGTGATGCGCAGCATCTCAATGATATAGTCGCTCATGATCTTTCCTATGATCCTGTTTTGTAGCCGGATGTGAAAAAAACCGGCTGCCCGCGCGGGCAGCCGGTTTGCCGGGTTTACTTGATTTCGGTCACGGCCACGTTCTCCACCGGGATCTCGGTCACGGCGGTGACGTCGCTGTCCTTGAGCAGGGTGATTTCATTCGCCACCAGGCGGGCGAACACGGCGTCATAGTCTTCCTGGGTGAAGGTGTTGAACTTGCTGGTGGCCATGGGCAGGGACACGCCGTCCAGCGCCGCGTCCTTCACCTGGGCCTCGCCGCCCGGGAACTCGCCGGCGTAGTAGGCGGCCAGGGTCTGCTCGACCGCGGCGCCCAGGCCCTTGGTGGCGGAGGTTATGACGGTCTCGCTCTCGCCGCTCTGGTCCACGTCCACGCCGATGACCTTGGCGCCCACGGCTTCAGCGGCCGCCATGACGGAGTTGCCCACCGCGCCGCCGCAGGCGAAGATGACCTCCACGCCATCCGCGTACCAGGCGGCGGACAGGGCCTGCACCTCGGGGGTGGCATCAAAGCCGCCGGTGTAGTGGTAGTTGAGGGTGAGGCCGCTCACGCCCAGTTCCTTGGCGGCCAGCTCCGCGCCCTGCACAAAGCCGTAGCCAAAGCGCACCACGGCGGGAACCGCCATGCCGCCCATGAAGCCCAGCTTGGTGTAGCCGTCCTTCACCGCGGCGTAGCCGGCCAAAAAGCCCGCCTGCTCCTCGGCGAAGACGATGCCCACAGCGTTGTCATTGGTGCGGAACTCGGAATAATCCGCGTTGTGCGGGTTGCCGTCAATGAGCACGAAGTGCACATCCGGGTACATGTCCTGGGCGATGAAGATGGGCTCCTCAAACAGGAAGCCGGGGGTGACAATGACCTTGGCGCCCGCGTTGACCGCCTGCTCGATGTAGTCCAGGTAGATGTCCGTGGACTGGGCGGTGGGCTGGTAGTAGTTGTAGGTCTTGCCATTGGCTTCCGCGAAGGCGACCACGCCCTCCCAGGTGCCCTGGTTGAAGCTCTTGTCGTCGATGGTGCCAATGTCGGTGACCATGGCGATTTCATAGGCCTCGCCCGCCAGGGAGACCAGCGGCAGCGCCAGCGCCAGAATCAGCATGAGGGCCAGAAATTTCCGCATGAATGTTCCTCCTATAATATGTTGTGTAGAAACCCAGTTTCCAATCATGCCCAGTATAGCACCCGGGCCATCTGTTTTCAAGGAAACCGTGCTCCCCTGCCCCAATTGTATACCCGCCCGGCGTTTGCGTGACGCGCCCGCCTGCGGTACAATACGCGCAAATGCCTGGCACAAATCAACCCGGGACAAGGAGCCTGACAGATGGACATTGAACTCAGGGCCCTCACCAAGCGCTACGGCGAGGGCAAGGGCGTGTTTGACCTGAGCTTCTCCGTGGACGCCGGGGAAGCCTTTGGCTTCATCGGCCCCAACGGCGCGGGCAAGACCACCGCCATCCGCCACCTGATGGGGTTTTTGAACCCCGACAGCGGCAGCTGCAGCATCCGCGGGTTGGACTGCCGCCACCAGGCGGCGCGGGTTCATGAGCTGCTGGGCTATGTGCCCGGTGAGATGGCCTTCTTTGACGGCATCCGGGGGGAGGAGCACCTGAAGCTGTGCGAGCGGCTGCGGGGGCCCGCGCCCGCCCCGCGCAAGGCCAGCCTGCTGGAGCGCTTTGAGCTGGACCCGACCGGCCCCGTCCGGCGCATGTCCAAGGGCATGAAGCAGAAGCTGGGCCTGGTGGCCGCCTTCATGCACGACCCGCAGATTTACCTGCTGGACGAGCCCACCAGCGGCCTGGACCCGCTGATGCAGCAGCGCTTTGTGGACCTGGTGCAGGAGGAGAAGCGCCGGGGCAAGACCCTGCTGATCTCCTCCCACAGCTTTGAGGAGATTGAGAAAACCTGCGGGCGCGTGGGCATCCTGCGCCGGGGCGAGCTGGTGGCCGACCAGCACATCCACCAGCTGCGCCAGGCCAGGCGGCGGGTGTACAGCCTCACCTTCCCGGATGAACAGCGCCTGCACGCCTTCCTGGAGGAGGGCTATGCGCCGCTTCATCAGTCCAGCCTGAGCGTTGACATCGCGGTGGTGGGCCCGCTGGCGCCCTTCCTGGCGGCCCTGGCCCGCCATCAGGTGGCGGGGCTGGAGGTGCGCACCCAGCGCCTGGAGGAGGTCTTTATGCAGTTCTATGGGGGGGCACAGCCATGAGTAAGGCCCTGTTCATGCGGAACCTGCGGGCGCACTGGCGCCTGGTCCTCATCTTCACCCTGGTGCTGGCGATGTACTTCCTCATCATCCTGGGCATGTTTGACCCCCTGAGCCCGGACATCATGGGGCAATTGGCCGCCTTCAAGCTGTCGCCGGCCTTGCTGGCCGCCTTTGGCTTTGACACCACCACCACCGAGCTGGCCGGATTTCTGGCCGGGTACTTCTATGGCATGTTGATGATTGCCCTGCCCCTGGTGATGCTGGTGATGCTGGGCAACAAGCTGGTGGCCCAAACGGTGGAGCGGGGCAGCCTGGCCACCGTGCTGGCCGCCCCCCTCACCCGCCTCAGGGTGGCCCGCACCCAGGCGCTCTTCCTGCTGTGCTGCGCCCTGCTGCCCGCCCTGCTGATCACGGCGCTGGGGCTGCTGGGCGCGGGGCTGCTCTTCCCGGGGCAGCTGGATGTGCCCGCCTTCCTGCGCCTCAACGCGGCCACGCTCTGCCTGCACCTGTTCATCAGCGGCATCGCGTTTGTTTTCAGCTGCCTGTTCTCTGACACCCGCTGGTCCCAGGCCCTGGGCGCGGGGCTGCCGGTCTTCTTCCTGCTGGCGCAGATGCTGGCCAAGTCCGGCAGCCGGGTGGCCTGGCTGCGCTTTTTGACCCCCTATACCCTGTTTGCGCCCATGGACATTGTGCGCGGCCAGCCCCAGGCCCTCCAGGCGCTGGCGCTGCTGCTGGGCGGGCTGGCGCTGTATGGCCTGGGCCTGGCGGTGTTCAACAAGAAGGACCTGCCCCTATAAAGTGAGATGGCCCCTGGCAGCCTGCCGGCCCGGGCGGGTATATTGGCCTGTGAACGGGCAAGCCCCGCAATCCATTTCATGGAGGAAGACTGATGAGGAAGTACTTCAGCGAGTTTCTGGGCACCCTGGTGCTGGTGCTGTTCGCCTGCGGCACCGCGGCCGTGACCGGCGCCAAGCTGCTGGGCAGCGCGGCGGGGGCCGCCTACCTGCTCACCGCCCTGGCCTTTGGCCTGGTGGTGGTCGCCATGGCCTATTCCATCGGCCAGGTTTCCGGTGCCCACATCAACCCGGCGGTGTCCCTGGGCATGCTGCTGTCCGGGCGCATGAGCGCCAAGGACTTTGTGCTCTATGTCATCGCCCAGTTCCTGGGCGCCACCGCCGGCGCCGCGGTGCTGTACTGGATCATCGGCGATGGCCTGGGCCTGGGGCAAAACGCGCTGTATCTGGGGGACGCCTTCAAATCCCTGGTGATTGAGGTCATCCTCACCTTTGTCTTTGTGCTGACCATCCTGGGCGTCACCAGCAAGCGGGGCAACCCCGCGCAGGCCGGGCTGGTGATCGGCCTCACCCTGACCCTGGTGCACATCCTGGGCATCTACTTCACCGGCACCAGCGTGAACCCGGCGCGCAGCTTCGGCCCGGCGCTGATCCTCTCCCTGGTGGGCCAGCCGGAAGCCCTCAGCGTGGTCTGGGTCTTCATCCTGGCACCGCTGATGGGCGGCGCGCTGGCGGCAGCCGTGTGGCAGGCGCTGGACCGGGAGGAGGGCGCGCTCAAGGCATAAGCCACACAACTCCGGTGTTCGCCGGGGTGGGAGGAGGGGCTGTTGCTGCCAATGAACGCGCCGCGCCCTGCCCCGCGACACCTCCCGGCATCCACTCATATGACAGGCAAACAGGCGCCCCGCAGAACCGGGGCGCCTGTTCCTGTATGTGGCCGGGCCTACAGGGTTTCCTTGTAGGCCCGCTCATACTGCGCGGGCACCAGCCCCGTCTGGCCCAGGCGCCTGGCCAGGGCCAGCGCCTTGTTGGGCTGGCGCAGCAGCTCCCGCCCCAGGGCCACCAGGTCACAGCTGCCGTTTTCCAGCGCGTTGATGAGCAGCTGGTCCTCGTCCAGGTGGCCCACACCAATGACGGGCAGGCCCGTGCCCTCCTTGATCTGCCGCGCCAGGGGCAGCATGTAGCCAGGGTAGACGTGCACCGGCGCCCTTTGCAGGCCGCCTGAGGACACGTGCACCAGGTCCATGCCCCGGGGCAGGTCCTGAAGCCAACACACCCAGTCCGCGGGCGTCACGCCGCCTTCCAGCCAGTCAGTGGCGGAGATGCGGATCCACAGCGCCTTCTCCCGTGGCCAGTGCTGGTCCACCGCCGCCACCACCTGCTGTAAAAACAGCGCCCTGTCCTGCCCGTAGGCGTCCTGGCGGCGGTTGGAGAGGGGGCTGAGAAACTGGTGGATCAGGTAGCCGTGCGCGCCGTGCAGCTCCAGGCCCTCAAAGCCAGCCTCATGGGCGCGCCGGGCGGCCTGGCCAAAGCCCGCCACCACGGCGTCGATGTCCGCCTGGCGCATCTCCTCATAGTCCACCGGGTGGTTGTTGTAGGGGATGGCGGAAGGGGCGAGGTGGCGCAGGCCCCGGGTCTGGGATTTGCGCCCGGCGTGGATGAGCTGCAGCGCGGGCACCGCGCCCAGCGCCTTGATGTGCAGGGCCAGCTCACGCATGCCCGCCACCTGCCCCTCTTCCCACAGCCCCAGGCACTGGTCGGTGATGCGGCCCTCCGGCGTCACCCCGGTGGCTTCCACAATGATCAGCCCCACCTGGCCGATGGCCCGCGCGCCGTAGTGGGCCAGGTGAAAATGGCCCACCCGGCCATCCTGCCGGTCGCAGGAGTACATGCACATGGGCGGCATCACCAGGCGGTTCTTGAGCTTCAGGTTCCTGATGACCAGGGGTTCAAAGGCTTTCATCGCTTGTCCTTTTCTGATGGTTTCACCCTCAGGCGTCCATCACCCGCAGCGCCTGCGCCGCGATGTGGTCCGCTGTCAGGTCATAGGCGGCCAGCAGCTCGTGGTAGTCGGCCGCTGAGGTGCCAAACACGTCCTGCATGCCCAGGCGGGTCACCCGCACGCGGCTGTCAGCCGGGCCGGACATCAGGACCTCGCACACTGCCGAGCCCAGCCCGCCAATCACGCTGGCTTCCTCCACCGTGAGCGCGCCCTTCATGCCCCGGGCATGGGCGCGGATGCCCTCCCCGTCCAGCGGCTTGATGGTGTGCACGTTGACCACCTTGAGGGACAGGCCCTGCGCCTCCAGCAGCTTGGCCGCCTCCAGCGCCAGGTAGACCATGTAGCCGGTGGCATACACCACCACGTCGTGCCCGTCCCGCATCAGCCGCACCTTGCCGGGGGTGAAGGGCTCGTCCTCGCGGGTCAGCACCGGCAGGTCGTTGCGGTTGAGGCGCAGGTAGCAGGGGCCGGGGATGTCGGCCATGGCGCGGGTCATGTGCGCGGCCTCCACGGCGTCCGCCGGGGAAAAGACCGTCATCCCCGGCAGCACCCGCATCAGGGCGATGTCATCCACCGACTGGTGGGTCTTGCCGTCGCCAAAGTCCGACAGGCCGGCTGAGGAGCCGCAGACCTTGACGTTCAGCCGCGGGATGACCACCGAGGAGCGCAGCTGGTCATAGGCCCTTCCGGTGGCGAACACCGCGAAGGTGCTCACAAAGGCGGTGTGTCCGGTCAGCGCAAGGCCTGCCGCCACAGACATCATGTTGGCCTCCGCGATGCCCAGCTGGAAGTACCGCTCGGGGTATTTCTCCCCGAAAAACATGGACATGGTGGAGCGGCCCAGGTCCGCCTCCAGGGCCACAACCCCGGGGTTGCTGCCGCCCAGGGCCACCAGGGTATCGCCATAGGCGCGGCGCATGTTCATCAGTTTCATTGTGCTGCCTCCTGCATCATCTGCTCCACCGCCGCCAGCGCCTGCTGGTACTGCTCCTCATTGAGCGCGGCGTTGTGGAAGGCCACGCGGCCCTCCGCGAAGGGGAAGCCCTTGCCCTTGACGGTGTTGGCCACAATCACCGTGGGCCGGCCCCTGGTGGCCCGGGCTGTTTCCAGCGCCTCCACCACCTGGTGAAGGTCATGGCCGTCAATCTCCAGCGTGTGCCAGCCAAAGGCCGCCCACTTGGTGGCCTGGTCGGGGTTGGGCAGGATGGCCTCGCAGGAATCGGTGGCCTGCAGGCCGTTCTGGTCGATGATGGCGCACAGGTTGTCCACGCCAAAGGCCCCGGCGGCCATCACCGCCTCCCAGACCTGGCCCTCGGCAAGCTCGCCGTCCCCCAGCACGCAGTACACCCGGGCGGGGGAACCATCCAGGCGCAGGCCCAGCGCCATGCCCAGGCAGATGGACAGCCCCTGCCCCAGGGAGCCGGTCACCGCCTCAATGCCCGGGGTGTAGTCCATGTCCGGGTGGCCCTGCAGCACGCCCTTGAGGGTCTTCACCCGGGCGAACTCCGCCTTGTCAAAATAGCCCAGCTCCCCCAGCGCCGCGTACTGCGCCAGCACCGCGTGCCCCTTGGAGAACACGCAGCGGTCCCGCCGCGGGTCCCGGGGGTCGGGGAAGACCTTCATGTGGTGGAAATAAAGCGCGGCGGTGATGTCCGCCACCGAGGAGCTGCCGCCCAGGTGCCCCACCTTGCCCGGGGGCACCATCAGCAGGATGTTGCGGCGCAGCCTGGCCGCCATCAGGCGCAGGTCGCGCAGGTCCTTGTCATGTGTGTTCATGCCCTGTCCTTTCGTTTGAGTCAGTAGGCGGTGACACCGCCGTCCACCGGCAGCGCGGCGCCGTTGATGAAGGCGGCCCCGTCACTGGCCAGGAAGCATACCAGGTGCGCCACGTCCAGGTCGCTGGCCAGCCGGCCCAGGGGCACCTCGCCCAGGCGCTGGGCGGCCCAGTCCGGGTCCCCCAGCATCTGCCGCACCAGCGGGGTGTCCACGGTGCTGGGGTGGACGCTGTTGCAGCGGATGTTGTCCGCGCCATGGCGCGCGGCAATGGATTTGGTGAGCAGGGTGACCGCGCCCTTGCTGGCGGTATAGGCCTCGGGCGTGTAGCGGTGGCCGATGAGGCCGCAGACGGAGGAGATGTTGATGATGCTGCCCCCGCCCTGGGCGCGCATGAGGGGGATGGCGGTTTTGCAGCCCAGGAAGACCGAGCCGGTGTTGACCGCCATCATCTTCATCCACTCCTCTATGCTCATCTGCTCAATGGGCTTGCGGATGTTGATGCCGGCGTTGTTCACCAGCACATCCAGCCGGCCGCATTCCGCCTGGGTGAAGGCGGCGGCTTCCTGCCAGGCGGCTTCACTTGTGACCTCCAGGCGCACATAGCGCGCCCAGTGGCCCTGGGCCACCAGGGCATCCGCCAGCGCCTGGCCCGCCTGGTCGTCCACATCGCTGATCACCACCCGCGCGCCCCGCTGGCACAGCTGCCTGGCCATGGCACTGCCCAGCCCGCCAGCCGCGCCGGTGATCAGGACGCCCTTGTCCCGCACATTCATGCCCTTCCTCCTCTCCTGCCCCCATCCGGGGCACACGAACAAGGCGCCCTTGCAGGCGTGCCCGACAGCCCCTCAGCCGCTGATGACGCCCTTTTTCAGGATGAGGTTGGCATACAGCGCCCCCTCCCCTGTCTGCACGGTGGCATAGGCCTTGCGGCTGAGGTCGTAAAAAGCAAAGCGCTCCACAAACTGGATCCTGGCCTTTGGCTCATGCCGGGCGATGACCTGGCGGAACTCCTCCCAGATGGGCGGGTCGCCCTGCATGCTGCCCGGCACCACCGCCATGAGGGTGACCGGGGCCTCCACAAAGCTGTCCAGCGGGAAGAGGCGCAAGATGGCGTCCAGCAGCTCGGTGACCTTGTGGCCGTCCGCGCGCAGGCAGCGGGCGTTCATGCTGGCGGCGGGAAAATTGCCGTCCCCCAGCACCAGGTCATCCCCGTGGCCCATTTCGGCGATCACCTTGAGCAGCTCCGGGGACAGCAGGGGAGAGATGCCTTTGAGCATGGAAAGTTCCTCCTGAAGTATCTGTTTGTCCTCCTCATTTATATGCGGATGTCCAGGCGCTGTCAAGGGCGCCGCCGCCTTGACAAGGCATAGGGCCCCGCGCTACAATACCGCGACACCGCAAGCGGCTGTGTCATCCCACGCACAGGAGATGAGGTTCATCATGCGGTATGTGATTCAGGGCGTCACCGTCCACAACCGGGAGGGGCGGGTGCGCAGGGACCTTGTGTTGACCGGGGGCAGGCTGCGCATGGCACCCGGCAGCCAGGGGGAAGGCCCCCTCATCCCCGTCACCGGGCGCGACCTGCACCTGTTTCCGGGCTTCACCGATGTCCACGTGCATCTGAGGGAGCCCGGTTTTTCGTATAAGGAAACCATCAGAACCGGCACCCGGGCGGCCGCCCGGGGCGGCTTCACGACCCTTGTCACCATGCCCAACCTCAACCCCGTGCCCGACAGCCTGGAAACCCTGGATGTCCAGCAGCGCCTGATTGCCGACCAGGCCCTGGTGCGCGTGATCCCCCTGGGCGCCATCACCAAAAGCCAGCAGGGCCAGGAGCTGGCGGACATGGACGACATGAGCGACTGGGTGGCCGGCTTCAGCGATGACGGGCGGGGCGTGCAAACCCGGGCCTTGATGCTGCGGGCCATGCGCGAGGCCAGGCGCCTCAACCAGATCATTGTGGCCCACTGCGAGGACGAGGCGCTCACCCAGGGCGGCTGGATCCATGACGGGGACTGGGCGCGCGCCCACGGCCACACCGGCAACCCCTCCCAAAGCGAGTGGCGCCAGGTGGCGCGGGACCTGGCCCTGGCCCGGCAGGCCGGCTGCAAATACCATGTGTGCCACGTGTCCACCCGGGAGAGCGTGGCGCTGCTGCGCCAGGCCAAGGCCCAGGGCCTGGATGTGAGCTGCGAAACCGCGCCGCACTACCTGCTGCTGGATGACAGCCAGCTCAAGGACCACGGGCGCTTCAAGATGAACCCGCCCATCCGCGCGCGGGCAGACCGGGAAGCCCTGGTGGCAGGGCTGATTGACGGCACGGTGGACATGGTGGCCACCGACCACGCGCCCCATTCCCCGGAGGAAAAAAGCGGCGGCCTGCGCCACAGCCTCAACGGCGTGGTGGGGCTGGAGACCGCCTTTGCCACCCTGTACACCGGCCTGGTGCTGCCGGGCACCCTGAGCCTGGAGCGCCTGCTGGACGCGCTGGTCTACCGGCCCCAGGCGCGCTTTGGCATCGCCCCCCTGGAGGACTGGACCCTGTTTGACCTGGGCGCCGCCTACGACATCCAGCCTGATGCCTTCCAGAGCTTGGGCCGCGCCACGCCCTTTGAGGGGCAGCGGGTGCATGGCCAGTGCCTGCTCACCATCCACAAGGGGCGGGCGGTCTGGCAGGACCCGGCCGTCTTCCCCCAGGAGGCGGCAGAATGAGGCAGACAGCCTTCACCATCCTTGAAAACACGCCCATCGCGCGGGACACCTACCGCCTGCGCCTGGCCGGGGACACCGCCGCCTTCAAGCAGCCCGGGCAGTTTGTCAACCTCAGCCTGCCCGGCTACTACCTGCGCCGGCCCTTCTCCGCCTGTGACTGGCAGAAGGGGGAGCTGCTGCTCATCTACAAGGTGCTGGGCCAGGGCACGGCGGACCTGGTCGCCCTGCGGCCCGGCACCCGGCTGGACGCGCTGTGCGGCCTGGGCCGGGGCTTTGACCTTAATGCCTGCGGCCGGCAGCCGCTGCTGGTGGGCGGGGGCGTGGGCGTGCCGCCGCTGTACCGCCTGGCCCGGGAGCTGGTGGCCAGGGGCAGGACGGTGCGGGTGGCCCTGGGCTTCAACACCGCGGCGGACGCCTTCCTGGTGGGTGAGCTGCAAGCCCTGGGCGCCCAGGTGCGGGTGGCCACCCTGGATGGCAGCCTGGGAGAGCGCGGCACGGTGCTGGCCGTCTGTGATGCGGACAGCGCCAGCGATTTTTGCGCCTGCGGCCCCACCGCCATGCTCAAGGCGCTGTGCGCGGCCACGCGGCTGCCCGGGCAAGTGAGCCTGGAGGAGCGCATGGGCTGCGGCTTTGGCGCCTGCATGGGCTGCACCGTGATGACCCCTGCCGGCCCGCTGCGGGTGTGCAGGGAGGGGCCGGTCTTTGACCGGGAGGTGCTGGCATGGTAGACACCAGGGTGGACCTGTGCGGGGTGGCGCTGTCCAACCCCGTCATCGCGGCCAGCGGCACCTTTGGCTTTGGGCAGGATTTTGCCCCGCTGTATGACCTGAACCAGCTGGGCAGCTTCTCCTTCAAGGGCACCACCTGGCTGCCCCGGGAGGGCAACCCCAGCCCGCGCATCGCCGAGTGCCCCGCCGGCCTGCTCAACGCCATCGGGCTGCAAAACCCGGGGGTGCACAAAGTGATTTCAGAGGAGCTGCCCAGGATCCGCCAGGTGTTTGACAAGCCGGTCATGGCCAATGTGAGCGGGTTTTCCATTGAGGACTATGTGCGCGTCAGCGAGCTGCTGGACGCCCAGGCGCAGGTGGGCTGGCTGGAAATCAACATCTCCTGCCCCAATGTGCACGGCGGTGGCATGGCCTTTGGCACCGACGCGCGCATGGCCGGGGAGGTCACCCGCGCGGTGCGCGCGGCAACGCGCAAGCCCCTGATCATCAAGCTGTCCCCCAACGTGACGGACATCACGGAGATCGCGAGGGCCTGTGAAGCCGAGGGCGCGGACGCCCTCAGCCTGATCAACACCCTGCTGGGGCTGCGCCTGAACCTGAAAACCCGCAAGCCCCTGCTGCCCTTTGGCACCGGCGGCCTGTCCGGCCCCGCCGTGCTGCCCATCGCGCTGCGCATGGTGTGGCAGGTGTATGAGGCGGTGCGCCTGCCCCTGGTGGGCATGGGCGGGGTGAGCAGCGCCCGGGACGTGATTGAGATGATGCTGGCCGGCGCCACCGCGGTGCAGGTGGGCAGCGCCAACCTGATTGACCCCTGGGCCTGCCCGCGCATCATCCACCAGCTGCCCGGGGCCATGGCACAGCACGGCATCAGCTGCCTGCGCGACATCATAGGAGGTGCCCATTGACACAACGAGAGGTCATCATCGCCCTGGACGTCCCCGACCGTTCGTCCGCCCTGGCGCTGCTGCAGCGCTTTGGGCAGGAGAGGCCCTATGTGAAGGTGGGCATGGAGCTCTACTACGCCCAGGGCCCGGACCTGGTGCGGGAAATCCATGACCGCGGCCACCGGATCTTCCTTGACCTGAAGCTGCATGACATCCCCAACACCGTGGCCTCGGCCCTCAGGGGCATCAGCCGCCTGGGGGTGGACCTGGTCAACCTGCACGCGGCCGGGGGCCTGGCCATGATGCGCGCGGCGGCGGACGCGCTGGGCGACAGCCCGCGGCCGCCCCGGCTGATTGCCGTGACCGTGTTGACCTCCCTGGGCCAGGACGCGCTGCGGGACGAGCTGTGGATCAACCAACCCCTGCCGGACACCGTGCTGCACTATGCCAGCCTGGCCAGGGAGGCCGGCCTGGACGGGGTGGTCTGCTCGCCGCAGGAGGCGCCGGTGGTGCACAGCCACCTGGGGGTGGACTTCCTCACCGTCACCCCCGGGGTGCGCTTCGCGGGGGGCGCTGTGGGCGACCAGCAGCGCGTGACCACGCCCGCCCAGGCGCGGGAACTGGGCGCAGACCACATCGTGGTGGGCCGCCCCATTACCCGGGCCTTGGACCCCCTCGCCGCCTACAGGAGGTGCCTGGATGAATTTGTCCGACGCTAAGCAGGTCGCCAGGGGGCTGCTCGCCATCGGCGCGGTGTTCCTGCGCCCGGACCAGCCCTTCACCTGGGCCAGCGGCATCAAAAGCCCCATCTACTGCGACAACCGCCTCACCCTGTCCCACCCGCCGCTGCGCACCCTGATTGAAGGCGCCATCGCCGCTGTGGTCCGGGAGGCCTACCCCCAGGCCCAGGCGCTCATGGGCACCAGCACCGCGGGCATCCCCCACGCCGCCATCGCGGCCCACCTGTTGGAGCTGCCCATGGGCTACGTGCGCTCAGGCAGCAAGGACCACGGCCGCCACAACCGCATTGAGGGGAGGCTTGAGCCCGGCTGGCGGGTGGTGGTGGTGGAGGACCTGATCTCCACCGCCGGCAGCGTGGTGGAGGTGGTGGCGGCGCTGCGCGGGGCCGGCGCCCAGGTGCTGGGCGTGGTCAGCATCTTCACCTATGGGATGCAGAAGGCCCGGGAGCGCCTGGAGCAGGCTGGGGTGGTGAACCATTCCCTCTGCGACCTGGACACGCTGGTGCAGGTGGCGCAGCAGGAGGGCTACATCCGGCAGTCCGACATCGCCCGGGTGCTGGCCTTCCGCGACAACCCGCAGGACCAGTCCTGGATGACCCACACCCCCACATAAAGAAAGGCGGAACATGCGGCACATCACAGCCATTTCAGACCTGAGCGTGCAGGAGATTGACGCGCTGATCATGAAGGCCCGGGACATCATGGCCAACCCCGGGCGCTACCAGGAGGCCTGCCGCCACAAAAAGCTGGCCACGCTCTTTTATGAGCCCTCCACCCGCACGCGGCTGAGCTTTGAGGCGGCCATGTATGAGCTGGGTGGCCAGGTGCTGGGCTTCTCCCAGGCGGAGGCCAGCTCGGCCGCCAAGGGCGAGAGCGTGGCGGACACCATCCGCACCATCAGCTGCTACGCCGACCTCATCGCCATGCGCCACCACAAGGAGGGCGCCCCCACCGTGGCCGCCCACTACGCCACCGTGCCCGTCATTAACGCGGGCGACGGCGGGCACAACCACCCCACCCAGACGCTGACGGACCTGCTCACCATCCAGATGGAGAAGGGCCGCCTGGGCAACATGACGGTGGGCCTGTGCGGGGACCTGAAGTTTGGCCGCACCGTACACTCCCTGATCGAGGCCATGTGCCGCTACCCGGGCGTGCGCTTTGTGCTGATCTCGCCAGAGGAGCTCAAGGTGCCCAGCTATGTCAAGATCCCCCTCAAGCAGGGCCAGGTGCCCTATGAGCAAACCACCGACCTGCAAAGCGTGATGCCGCGGCTGGACATCCTGTACATGACCCGCGTGCAGCGCGAGCGCTTCTTCAACGAGGATGACTACATCCGCCTGAAGGATTCCTACATCCTCACCCCAGCCAAGCTGGAGCTGGCCAAGCCCGATCTGAGCGTCATGCACCCCCTGCCCCGGGTGAACGAGATTGCCCTAGCCATTGACCAGGACCCCCGCGCGACCTATTTCAAGCAGACGCTGTACGGCAAGTACATCCGCATGGCGCTCATCCTGATGCTGCTGGAGGTGCAGGCATGAACATAGATTCCATCAACAACGGCATCGTGATTGACCACATCAAGGCCGGCCAGGCCATGCAGATCTATGATTTTTTGAACCTGGGCGCGCTGGACTGCCCGGTGGCCATCATCAAGAACGCCGTGAGCAACAAGATGGGCCGCAAGGACATCATCAAGATTGATTCCGTGCTGGATGTGGACCTCAACGCCCTGGGCTACATCGACCCGGCCATCACCATCAACCTGATCAAGGACGGTGAGCGCGTGCGCAAATACCACCCGGAGCTGCCTGCCACCATCACCAACATCATCCGCTGCAGGAACCCGCGCTGCATCACCAGCATCGAGCAGGAGCTGCCCCACGTGTTCAAGCTGACCGACCGGGAAAAAGACGAGTACCGCTGCCTGTACTGCGAGAGCAAGGCGGGGAAATAAAGCCGCCACGGCGCCCAGGGGCAAAGAGGCAACAGAAAAAAACGACCAGGTGGCTGAAGGCACCTTGTCGTTTTGGGAGAAGGGCGGTTTTGCCCGGCGGGCACAGCCTTCTGACACTCCCGGAGATGCTTTTTATGCCGCCGCCCCGCATGGGCGGTTTTTTTATGCGGAGGAAGGGGTCGGAATGATTGTTGTCAGCGCCGCTCCATCAGCCAGGTGCCCCCCAGGGTGAGCAGGCCAAAGAGCAGGTAGTAAAACCCGCACACGGCCACCGGGCTGTTGTCGCGCTGGCCGCCCCCGCGGGCGACATAGCCAGCCAGCAGCGCCGCCCCCAGCAGGAAGGACAGCAAACCCAGCAGGTGAAACAGGAAGGTGCGGGCGTCTTCCCCGCGGAAGCTTCTGGCCTGCACCATGCGCCCCAGCGCGGCCCCCAGGTCGGTCAGGTGGCCGGTGATGTGGGTGGTGCGCGCCAGGATGCCCCGGTAGCGCATGGCCAGGCCGTTTTGCGCGCCCAGCACAAAGGCGGTCAGGCTGACGGCCAGCCAGGGCGGCAGGGACAGGCTGCCGCTGATCAACAGCGCCGCGCCGCAGCCGCTGATGACCAAGCCGCTGCGCCGCCACTGGCGGGCGCTGTGGCGGGGAAAGGCAAAGCCTGACAGCGTGGCCCCCAGCAGGAAGCTGAGCAGGGGCCAGACAATCAGCCAGGCGGGCTGCCCCTGGGCGATGCGCAGGCCCAGCTGGGTCAGGTTGCCGGTCATGTGGGAAAGGGTTTTCCCAAACTGAAAAAAGCCCGCCGTGTTCAGCGCGCCCGCCAGCAGCATCAGGGTATGAATCCACAGCGCTCCAGCCTCCTTGCGCTAAGCTCCTGACACCCCAAGCCCCCTCCCTGGTTTCTTTGATCTTCATCCACATCATACGCCCGGACGCCGCGCGGGGTCAAGCGCGGCGCCCCATCCGCCGTCCGGGCGCTGCGGGTTCCCAGGATGCCCGCCGCCGGGCGGCCGGCACCCGCCCCCTGCGCCTGCCTTTGACAAATGGCGCGGCCGCGGCTATGATGCGCATGGAATACAAAAATAAAACAAAGCAGGCCGCCCATGCAGACAAACCCGCCGCGCCTTAAAAAGGCCATCAGCCTGGAACCCTTTGCCTTCCTGCTCGCGCTCATCGCCGTGTTCTGGCTGTTCTGCGCGCGCATGGGCTTTGTGGCATAGGACCTGACGACGTTGTATTTCGTGCTGGCTGTTCTGCGCGCGCATGGGCTTTGTGAACGCGCTGTCCACCGTGATGCAGACCGCCTTCCGCCTGCTGACGGACACTGTGTTCTTCCTCACCGCCATCGCCGTGCTGGCAGGCGCACTGTCGGGCCTGCTGCAGGAGTTTGGGGTCATCACCCTGCTGGACCGCCTGCTCACCCCGCTGATGAAGCCCCTGTTCGGCATGCCCGGCGCCGCCTCCATCGGCGCCCTCACCACCTACATGAGTGACAACCCGGCCATCCTGGCGCTGGCGGCGGACCAAAACTACCGCGGCTATTTCAAGAAATACCAGCTGCCCGCGCTCACCAACCTGGGCACCGGCTTTGGCATGGGGGCCATCGTCACCACCTTCATGCTGGGCCTGTCCGCCCTGACGGAGCAAAACTACCTGCCCGCGGCCCTGGTGGGCAACGCTGGCGCGCTGGTGGGCAGCATCCTCAGCACCCGGCTGATGCTGCGCTTCACCCGGCGTGTTTATGGCGCGCAGGAACCTGCCCTGCCCGGCGGCGGGGAGATGGTGGACCGCTCCTACCGCATCGTCCGCTCGGGCAACACGGCGGCCCGCTTCCTGGGGGCCATGCTGGACGGCGGCAAGGCGGGCGTGCAGATGGGCATCGACATCATTCCGGGGGTGCTGGTGATCTGCACCTTTGTGATGATGCTGACCGGCGGCCCGGGCGAGGCCGGCCTCTACACCGGCGCCGCCTATGAGGGCATCGGCCTGCTGCCCCAGGTGGGTGAGGCGCTGCAATTCCTGCTCAAGCCCCTCTTTGGCCTGCAAAGCGCGGAGGGCATCGCGGTGCCCATCACGGCGCTGGGCTCCTCCGGGGCCTCCCTGTCCATCGTCACCCGTCTGGCGCGGGAAGGCCTGGCCGGCCCCCACGACATCGCCGTGTTCACCGCCATGTGCATGTGCCTGAGCGGCTACCTGAGCACCCACGTGGCCATGATGAACGCGCTGGGCTTCAGCCCGCTGACCGGCAAGGCCATCCTGTCCCACACCCTGGGCGGCCTGGCGGCCGGGGTGTGCGCGCACTGGCTGTACACCTTGCTGGAACTGATTCTTTAGAATTAAAAAACGTTGACAATCGTGGGAATATAACCCCGCGCCCTGGCGCTCAGCCGGGCGGCGCCACGGTGTCACGCTCCATCAGCTGACAGGGTAGGATGAGGGCCTGGGGCCTGGTGGTAGGCGCTGCCACCAGCTTCTTCACCAGGCCCGCGGCCTGGCGGCCAATCTCACGCACCGGCAGGGCCACGGTGCTCAGCCGGGGGCGCAGGTAATCGGAAGCCTCCCGGTGGTCAAAGCCCACCAGGGAAACGTCCCGGGGCACGCCCAGCCCCGCGTCCTGCAGCGCGTGCAGGGCGCCCGCCGCCATGAAATCGTTCATCGCAAACACGGCAGTCGGCCGCTGGGGCAGGTCCAGCATGCGCCGCATCTGGTCATAGCCGGACTGATACTCCCAGTTTCCGTAGGCCATAAAGCCCTCCGGGATGGCCAGCCCCGCCTCCTGCAGCGCGATCTGAAAGCCGCCCAGGCGCTTCATGGTCGGGAAAGAATGCGGGTGCCCAGCGATGACCGCGATGCGCCGGTGCCCGGCCTGGATAAAATGCCGGGCCACCTGGGCCGCCGCCTCCTTGTTGCCATAGGTCACAAAGAAGTCATCCGCGCTGCCCAGGGAATAGGCATAGACCAGGGGGCAGGGCCTGCTGTCCAGCAGCCCGTCCAGGTGCCGGTCATGCATGGCGACATAGATGACCCCGGACACCCCGTCGCCCACCAGCGCGTCCACGCCCTGGTTGACCTCCTCCTGGTAGGCGCCGATCAGCTCATGCTGGTTGTACAGCTTTTCATACAGGTGCAGGTCACGCAGCACAATCTGGTAGCCGGCCGGCTCCAGCGTTTCCGCGATGCCGCAGAGCACGTCGGGCACCGGGAAACAGCGCAGGTCCTCCACCAGCACGCCGATGGACTTGATGCGCGCGAAGGCGCCGCCCTGGCCCTTCCTGGGCCGGTAGCCCAGTTCACTCATGGCCTGCCGCACCTTTTTGGTGGTGGCGGCGGACAGGCGCTTGGTGCCGTTGACCACATGGGATACCGTGGCCGTGGACACCCCCGCCCGCGCCGCGACCTGTTTCATGGTAGGCATTGCTGTGCTCCCCATCCAATTGATAGGTTAAATATTAACCTCACAAGCCGGGGCCGTCAAGCCCCTGACAGCGCTTACGGCCTCGTTAATATTTTACCAACCGCCGGGCCCGCCCTTGATGTCGTTTCAGTCCTTGACAGGGCCAGTCCATGCAGGTAGACTGCAAATGGAAGGTAAAATAATAACCAAACTGGGGGTAATCAAGTGTTGAAGCCACTTCCATTTACCAAGGTACGCGTCACCGACCCGGACTGGACGCGCCGGATTGACCTGGTGCGCACCGTGGTGCTCCCCTACCAGTGGGAGATTCTCAACGACCGGGTGGACGGCGCGGAAAAGAGCTACTGCGTGCGCAACTTCAGGGCCGCCGCGGGGGACATCAAGGCGCCGCACGGCGGCATGGTCTTCCAGGACTCGGACCTGTACAAGTGGCTGGAGGCGGTGGCCTACACCCTGGCCGTGCACCGCGACGAGGCGCTGGAGAAGCTGGCCGATGAGGCGGTGGAGCTGATTGTGCACGCCCAGGAGGAGGACGGCTACCTCAACACCTACTACAGCCTCATGAAGCCGCAGAAGCGCTACACCAACCTGATGGAGGGGCACGAGCTGTACTGTGCCGGGCATATGATAGAGGCCGCGGTGGCCTATGACCAGGCCACCGGCAAGGACCGCCTGCTGCAGGCCGCGCTCAGGCTGGCCCGCCACCTGCACGGCTATTTTATGCCGCGGCGGGGCTATCCGGGCCACCCGGAGGTGGAGCTGGCCCTCATCAAGCTGTATGAGCACACCGGGGACGCCGGCAGCCTGGAGCTGGCCCACCACCTGATTGACGTGCGGGGCGCGGGCGAGAACCAGCTGGACCTGGAGCGCAAGGACCCTGACCACGACTGGATCTGGGAGCCCATGAAGCGGTTTGACGACCAGTATTTCCAGGCGCACCAGCCGGTGCGCGAGCAAAAAACAGCCGAGGGCCACGCGGTGCGCGCGATGTACCTGTACAGCGCCATGGCTGACGCCGCGCGGCTGGGCGGGGACAAGGCATTGCGGGATGCCTGCCTCGCCCTGGCCGACAACATGCGCACCAGGCGCCTCTACGTCACCGGAGGCATCGGCTCCGCCAGCTTTGGCGAGCGTTTCACCACCGACTATGACCTGCCCAATGACAGCATGTATTGCGAGACCTGCGCCTCCATCGGCCTGATGCTGTTCGCGCGGCGCATGAGCTGGCTGACCGGGGACCCGCGCTACTTTGACCTGTGGGAACGCGCGCTGAACAACACCGTGCTGGCCGGAATGGGCGAGGACGGCAAGCACTTCTTCTATGTCAACCCGCTGGAGGTGCGCCCGGACGCCATCCGCTGGAACATGACCTATGAGCATGTCAAGCCGGTGCGGCAAAGCTGGTTTGGCGTGGCCTGCTGCCCGCCCAACATCGCCCGCACGCTGCCCAGCCTGTCCGGCAGCCTGTATGCCCGCTCAAAGGGCGCGCTGCATGTGCTCAGCCACATCGCCAGCCAGTTTGAGGACGAAGGGCTGCGGGTTGAACTCCGCCGCTCTGGCGAGGACTACACCCTGGCGGTGGACGGCCCGGCCCTGGAGCTGCACCTGCGCGTGCCAGAAGGGTCTGAGCTGACGGCGACAGATGGCCAGGCCGAGGTGGGCAGGCACATCTTCCGGCACCCGGGGGGCGAGCAAACCTACCGCTACCGCCTGCGTCCGCGCCTGCGCGTTGTGCGCGCCAACCCCAAGGTGGCCGCAAACGCGGGCAAGGTGTGCGTGATGCGCGGGCTGGATGTCTATTGCCTGGAGGAAAAGGACAACGGCCCCTGGCTGTCCGGCCTTTGCCTGAAGGAGGGCAGCCTGCCCCGCGAGGTGCCCGGCCAAACCATGGACGGCCTGCCTGTGCTTGAGGCCGAGGGCCTGCGCATGGCGGACAGCGGCTATGAGGACAGCCTGTACGCAGATCTGAAGCCCGCCTACCAGCCGGTGACCCTGCGCTTTGTCCCCTACCGCGCCTGGGGCAACCGCGGCGCGGGCGAGATGACCGTCTGGGTAAACAGCCTGCACTGACCCTGTTTCCCTGCACCCCTGGTGCATACACAATTGTAAGGAGGAGAACACATCAAAGGGGCGCAGATGATGCTGGCCATCCTGCCGGGTGTGCTGGTCTACCTGGTGGGGCAGCGCTACTTTGTGGAGGGCATCGTGATGACCGGCCTGAAAAGCTGAGCAAGCCGGCAACAACACGGCCCGGCACCCAACCCAATTGAAACCAAACCATCGGCCTGGCCGATGGTTTGTTCATAAAGATTGATCAGGCCTGTCCGCGGTATTTGAGCATCAGCCCATGGAAAATCTCCCCGGCGCTGGGCGGGGTGTAGGTGATGGCATTGGCGCCGGCTTCAATGGTCTGCAGGATGCTCTCCTGGGTGGGGCCGCCGGTGGCCATGATGGGGTAATCCGGCCCGGCCAGCTCGCGCACCCGGCGCACCAGTTCCACGGTCCCGGGCCCGCCGGACACGTTCAGGATGTCCGCGCCGGCCTGGATCTTGCCCATGAAGTCCTCCTGCAGGGACCCCACGGTGGCGATCAGGGGGATGTCCACCACCTCGGCAAGCTCCCGGATCATCTCCGGCTTCATGGGCGCATTCACCACCACGCCATAGGCGCCCAGCAGCTCGGCCTGCAGCGCCAGGCTGATGCAGCGCTGACCGGAGGTGGTGCCCCCGCCCACGCCCACAAACACGGGGCAGCGCGCCATGCCAAGGACAGCGGTGGCGATGTTCAGTTGCGGCGTGAAGGGGTAGACGCACAGGATGGCCTGGGCGTTGTTGTTGGCGATGATGGATACGTCTGTGGTGAAGATGATGGATTTGATGCGTGTGCCCATGATGGTGATGCCTGTGCTCTGGTAGATGACCTCGGGCACGGAAATGCTGTTGCGGCGCAGCTCCGACGCCAGGCCCGGGCTGGGCTTCCGTTTGTCCTCCGCTCTCATGGGGCCTCCTTTTGGCTTGGGGTTCCCGCGGGAGTTCCGTCACTTTATTGTACCACATGGCCAGCGTCAGCCGGCCCAGGCTGTATACAAACTGATGGCGGGGCGTTTGAGGGGCCCGGCCTTCTGGGCGCAGCCGCATCTGGCGCGCCGGGCAGGCGGGGCTATTGCGCCTGCAGGCGCCTGATCAGGGCACGCCCCTCCTCTGAGCGCAGGTAGGCCTGGGTGGTGGGCGGCAGCAGCAGGCGCAGGCCTTCCAGGTCGCCGGCCTTGAGCAGCCCGCGCACGCGGGTGGCGCTGATGGGCTGGCCGTCGGCATCCGCCCGCCGGGGGATCACCCGCAGCGCCACGCCATAGCCGGGCAGGTCGGCCGCCATGGCCTGGTTGTACAGCCTGGTGGCAAAGGAGAAGGGCTCCTCCCCCACAAAGCGCCGGTTGATGCCCAGGGCACCGGCGATGCGCCCAAAAACAGCCGCGTCCACCCGCGCCTGGGCGATGGTGACCTGCTCGCTGTCCTGGATAAAGTAGGAGGGAAAGGTAGCTGAACTGACGATGTAGGGCCCGGTGTGGTGGTAGACCACGTTGTTCAGGTGGGCTGTGCCCACGCGCACCAGCCGGTCACGTACCAAAAAGGGAAAGGCGGAGACGTCCTCCCGCACCACGAAAAGATGCAGGATGTCACAGCTGGCGCTGGCCTGCTCGGCCAGGTGCTGGTGCCCCAGGGTGAAGGGGTTGGCGTTCATCACCACGGCGCCCACCCGGGGCGCGTCCACAAAGCGCGCGCGCACATCCTGCAGGTAGGCGTCAAAGGCGGTGGCACTGCTTTCCATGAAGACCACCGACTGGTCCACCCGGGCCAGGGTGTGGAAGCCCAGCTCCTCAAAATACCGGGCCGCGGGGGCCTTGGTGTACAAAAACACGTCAAAGACGCCGCGCTGGGCCAGCTCGTCGCGCAGGTGGCCCACCAGGGTGCCCAGCAGCCCCTCCCCCCGCAGGTCATCCCGCACGGCCAGGCAGCGCAGGGTGTTGCGGAAGAAGGAGCCCGTGCCCGCCATGCGCCCGGAGGGCTCGTAGGCGGCCAGGGTGTAGTCCAGGTTGCGGTCCATGGTGAGGCCCTCCCCCAGCAGCAGCGCCTGCACCTGCTGCCGCGCCGCCTGGTCAAAGGCGTATACCCGCCTGATGTCGTACTGCATCGCGCCAGCCTCCCCTGCGGTTGAATCAGCCCTGGTTCCCGTCAATCATAAAATGTTTGGCGGTGCCGGTCAACGCCGCCCACAGCGCCGGGGGCGCGCAAGGCTGATGGGCCAAATGCCAGCAGGCATGATTAGGCCAGTTGACAGCCAGCGTTTTGCTGTGCAAATTGACGGCCTTTTTGTGCCGGGCTATGATGATAGCCGGCACATCATCACGCAGGACGCGCAAAGGAGGCAGCCTCATGGATGTACAGGGCATGATGCGCGCCCGGGACGGGCGGGCCAGGCGCCAGGCGGCGCTGCTTGAAGAGCACGGCCTGACCTTGGTCTGCCTGGGCCTGAACATCGCCGGCCCCCTGAAAACCAACCGCCGCATTGAGGCCGCCTTCCGCCTGGCCTGCCAAGACCTGTACGATGCCCTGGCCGCCAGCCGCCTGCGGGTGAAGCACCGGGAAACCTACCTGCTGCCCAGCGGGCCGGAGGGCTATGTCTGCGTGGAGGGCGGGGCACAGGCCGTCAAGGCGCTGTGCCTGGCGCTGGAGGAGCGTGACGCCCTGGGCCGGCTGCTGGACCTGGATGTGCTGGCGCCGGACGGGCGCAAGCTCTCCCGGCAGGCGCTGAGGCGGCCTGCGCGCGGCTGCCTGGTGTGCGGCCGCCCGGGCTCCTACTGCGCGGCCAGCCGCGCGCACGACGCGGGCACCCTGTACCGCGCGGCCATGGGCATCATCACCGCGGCGCTGGGGCAGCGCCAGCAGGAGAAGGTGGGCGCGCTGGCAACGCAGGCGCTGCTGGTGGAGCTGGCCGTCACCCCCAAGCCCGGCCTGGTGGACCGCAACAACACCGGTGCCCACCAGGACATGGACTGCCACACCTTCGTGGCCAGCGCGGCCGTCCTGACCGGCTATTTTGAAACCTGCGCGCGCCTGGGCCGCAAATACGGGGCCGGGGAGGGCTGCTTCGCGCGGCTGCGCCTGGAGGGCAAGCTGGCCCAGGGCAGGATGCTGCGGGCCACCGGGGGCGTGAACACCCACCAGGGCGCCATCTTCACCCTGGGCATCCTGGCGGCGGCGGCCGGCTATCTGTTGAACCAGCAGCAGCCCGTGAGCCCCAAGCGCCTGTCCCAGGCCAGCATGCGCCTGTGCGCCGCGGCGCTGGAGGGGGAGCGCGCCCAGTTGAGGGAGGCAGTGACCTGGGGCGAGCGGCTGATGAAGGGCCGCCTGGCCGGCGCCCGGGCAGAGGCGGCCGCCGGCTTCCCCACCGTGATGGCGGCAGGCCTGCCCGCGCTGCAGGAGGCCCTGGCGGGGGGGCAGACCCTGGATGAGGCCGGCGCCAGGGCGCTGCTTGTCATCATGCTCAAGGCCGAGGACACCGTGCTGCTGCGCCGGGCGGGGGCCGCGGGCGCGGGCCGGGCGCTGGCGGATGCCGCCAGGGTGCTGGCAGGCGGCCTGCGGCCTGATGACCTGCTGGCGCTGGACCAGGCCTTCATCTGCCAGGGGCTTTCCCCCGGCGGCAGCGCCGACCTGCTGGCCGCCACCCTGTTCGTCCACCTGCTGGAAGCGGATGGAAAAATACAAGGATAGGGCAGCGTTCGGGCGTGCAATTTGACGCATCTTTTAGTATAGTGGTATTTGTGGTTTTTTGGTCTCGCGCGAAATTCGCGCCCAGCAACATAGAAAGGAGACATGGACATGGCGACACAAATATCCTGGTGGATGGTGGTGCTGCTTGGCATGGGCATCGTGTTCATCGGCCTGGGCCTGCTGGTGCTGCTGTGCGACATCCTGCGCGTCCTGCTGGCCCGTTCCGGCCACAAGGCGCCGGACGCCGCCCAGCCAGCCAGCCAGCCGGCGCCCGCCGCGGCGCTGCCCACAGGGCCGCAGCGGCAGAAGCTGATGGCCATCATCACCGCCGCGATTGCGGAGGACCTGGGCCAGGAGGTCAGCGGTTTTCGGATTGTATCATTTGAGAGGAGGACACAGGCATGAGAAAATACAAGGTGATTGTGGATGGAACGGCATATGAGGTGGGCGTGGAGCTGTTGAGCGGCGCGCCGGAGGCTGCGGCCGCCCCCGCCCCTGCCCCCGCGCAGCCAGCACCCGCGGCGGCCGCGGGCGAGGTCATCCGCAGCCCCATGCCGGGCAACATCCTCTCCGTCAACGTGCAGCCCGGCAACGCGGTCAAGGAAGGCCAGGTGCTGATGGTGCTGGAAGCGCTGAAGATGGAAAACGAAATCATCTGCCCCAGGGACGGCGTCGTCGGCGCGGTGCATGTGCAGGCAGGCGCATCGGTGGAGACCGATACGCCGCTGTGCACGCTGCAGTAAGGTCGCGCCATGCAAAACGTCATTGAGTTCCTGAAGCAGACAGGCTTCTATCTGCTGGCCGGGGATTACCGCTACCTGGTGATGATCCTGATTTCCGTCGTGCTGCTCTACCTTGCCATCGCGCGCAAATTTGAGCCGCTGCTACTGCTGCCCATCGCCATTGGCATGCTGCTGAGCAACCTGCCCGGCGCCAACATCTACCACGCAGAGCTGTTTGCCCAGGGCAAGGTCAACTGGCAGGCGCTGGCGGCCACCGGCGGGCTGCTGGACTACCTCTACCTGGGGGTCAAGCTGGGCATCTACCCCTGCCTGATTTTCATCGGCGTGGGCGCGATGACCGACTTTGGCCCGCTGCTGGCCAACCCCAAGAGCCTGCTGCTGGGCGCCGCCGGGCAGCTGGGCATCTTCCTCACCTACACCGGCGCGGTGCTCTTCCTGGGCTTTTCACCCGCCCAGGGCGGCTCCATCGGCATCATCGGCGGGGCGGACGGCCCCACGGCCATCTTTGTGGCCACCAAGCTGGCGCCCGAGCTGCTGGGCCCCATCGCCGTGGCCGCCTATTCCTATATGGCGTTGGTGCCCGTCATCCAGCCGCCCATCATGCACGCGCTGACCACCAAGAAAGAGCGCCAGATTATCATGAAGCCGCTGCGCACGGTGTCCCGCCTGGAGAAGATTGTCTTCCCCATCGCGGTCACCATCTTTGTGGCTTTCCTGGTGCCCTCGGCCACCCCGCTGATTGGCAGCCTGATGCTGGGCAACCTGCTGCGGGAGAGCGGCGTCACCGAGCGGCTGAGCAAGACCGCGCAAAACGAGCTGATGAACATCACCACCATCTTCCTGGGGCTGTCCGTTGGGGCCACCGCCACGGCGAACATCTTCCTGACCTGGTCCACCATCAAGATCCTGCTGCTGGGCGTGCTGGCCTTTGCCATCGGCACCGCGGGCGGCGTGCTGCTGGCCAAGTTCATGAACCTCTTCCTGAAGGAAAAGATCAACCCGCTCATTGGCTCCGCCGGCGTATCCGCCGTGCCCATGGCGGCGCGGGTCTCCCAGGTGGAGGGGCAGAAGGCCCGCCCGGGCAACTACCTGCTCATGCACGCCATGGGCCCCAACGTGGCCGGCGTCATCGGCTCGGCCATCGCGGCCGGCGTGCTGATCGCCCTATTTTCCTAAGCGAGGTCATCCATGGAACATAAGAAACTGCAAATTACAGAAACCATCCTGCGGGACGCCCACCAGTCCCTGGCGGCCACGCGCATGCGCACGGAAGAAATGCTGCCCGCCGCCCAGCTGCTGGACAGCATGGGCTACTGGTCCCTGGAGGTGTGGGGCGGGGCTACCTTTGACACCTGCCTGCGCTTTTTGAACGAGGACCCCTGGCAGCGCCTGCGCGACCTGAAAAAAGCCATGCCAAACACCAGGCTGCAGATGCTGCTGCGTGGGCAGAACCTGCTGGGCTACAAGCACTACGCGGACGACGTGGTGGACGCGTTTGTGCGCCTGTCCATCGAAAACGGCATCGAGGTGGTGCGCATCTTTGACGCGCTCAACGACATGCGCAACCTCACCTCCTCCATGCGCGCGGTCAAGAAATACGGCGGGCTGGTGGAGGCCTCCTTCAGCTACACCCTGAGCCCCGTGCACAATGAGGCCTACTTTGTCAACCTGTCCCGGCAGCTGCAGGACGAGGGCGCGGACACCATCTGCGTCAAGGACATGGCCGGGCTGCTGCTGCCGGAGGCAGCCGCCAGCCTGGTGCGGGAGCTGAAGAAGCACATCAGCATCCCCATCCACCTGCACACCCACAACACGGCCGGGGTGGGCGCCGAAACCTACCTGGCCGGCGCCCGCGCTGGCGCGGACATCGTGGACTGCGCCCTCTCCCCCCTGGGCAGCGGCACCGCCCAGCCCGCCACCGAATCGGTGGTGGCGGCGCTGCAGGGCACGCCCTGGGACACCGGGCTGGACCTGAAGCAGCTCACCCAGGCGGCCAACCACTTCCGCAAGGTGGCCGACCGCCTGGAGAAGGACGGCTTCTTTGTGCCCGGGCAGGTGCTGCGCACCGACGTGAACGCGCTGATCTACCAGGTGCCTGGCGGCATGCTCAGCAACCTCTACAACCAGATGCGCGACGCCAAGGCCCTGGACAAGTATGACCAGGTGCTGCAGGAGGTGCCCCGGGTGCGCGCGGACTTCGGCTACCCGCCCCTGGTGACCCCCACCAGCCAGATTGTGGGCACCCAGGCGGTGTTCAACGTGCTGCAGGGCCGCTACAAGAGCTTCACCAAGGAATCCCGCGCGCTGCTGCGCGGCGAGTACGGCCGCCTGCCCGGGGACATCAACCCGGACGTCCAGCGCATGGCCCTGGGCGATGAGGAGCGCATCACCGTGCGTCCGGCCGACCTGATCGCGCCGGAGATGGACAAGCTGCGCGAAGACAGCCGGGAGTTTGCCCGCAGCGAGGAGGATGTGCTCAGCTACGCCCTCTTCCCCCAAGTTGCGGAAAAATACCTGCGGGAGCGCAACGCGCCCAAGGCGCCGCCCGCCCCCGCAGCCCCGGCGCAGCCCCAGCCCCAGGAGCCCCGCGTGCTCTACGTGCAGGACAGGGCCTGACAGGGGGCGCGCCCGAACTACCCACACAGACAAACAGACAGGAGGCCGCAGGGCCTCCTGTCTGCTTGTGCCAGCAAAGAAACGGGCGCCATACCCGCCGATGTGGGCACGCACCAGCAAGCCCTATTGCCGCACCTCAAAGCCGCGCTCGCGCAGCTTGTCCAGCACCAGCCCCAGGTCGATCCCGCGCAGGGCCGCGCCCTTTGGCAGGGTCATGAAGCGGCCCACGCTCCTGAGCATGCCGGGCTTGAGGATGTCCGTGAAGCCCAATTCCCCCATCAGCTCTTTGATTTCCGGGTAGGCCTCACACAGGCTGTATACCGAGGCGTTCAAATCGATCCGCTTTTCGTCCATATCCCCTCCGGCCAGCGTGACCCTGGTGGGCGGTTCAGGCCGCCCGGTGGCCGCATGGCAGGCCATATGCTAAAGGATATCATGGCGCAAATCAACAGGTCGAGGTTCAGGGCATGACAGATCGTCAGCCGGACAATGCCGGAACGGTTTTCTCCCGGAAAAGTGCCTGTTTCTTGACAGAAGGGGAGCCGGGGACTATAGTTGAATGGCTGTGGACGCGGTGTGTTTCCTGCGCTTGCGGCAAGGCGACCCGTCCGGATGAACCCCAATTTGAACAGATGAGAGATGAAGCAAACATGGGCATGAAGGATCCGCCGCGGGACCGGCCGCGCCTCTACCTCTCCTCCCCCACCATGCACGGGGATGAGCAGCGTTTTATCCAGGAAGCCTTTGACAGCAACTGGATTGCCCCGCTGGGCAGGAACGTGGATGAGTTTGAGCGCGAGGTGGCGGCCTATGTTGGCGTGCCCTGCGCGGTGGCCCTCATCTCGGGCACCGCGGCGCTGCACCTGGCCGTCAAGCTGGCCGGGGCAGGCCCCGGGGACCTGGTGTTCTGCTCGGACCTGACCTTCGCCGCCACGGTGAACCCCGTCTCCTATGAAGGCGGGCGGCAGGTCTTTATTGACGCGGAGCGCGAGACCTGGAACATGTCCCCGCAGGCGCTGGAAGCCGCCTTCAAAAAATATGACGGCAGCGCGCCGGACCGCCCCCGCCCCAAGGCGGTCATCGCGGTCAGCCTGTATGGCACGCCCGCCAAGTTTGACGAGCTGAACGCCATCTGTGACCGGCACGGCGTGCCCCTGATTGAGGACGCGGCCGAAAGCCTGTCCGCCACCTACAAGGGCAGCCAGACAGGCAAGCTGGGCCGCTACGGCATCCTCAGCTTTAACGGCAACAAGATCATCACCACCTCAGGCGGGGGCATGCTTCTCACCCATGATGCCGCGTCCGCCCGCAAAGCGCGTTTTTGGGCCACCCAGGCGCGGGACCCTGCCCCCTGGTATGAGCACTCGGAGCTGGGCTACAACTACCGCATGAGCAACGTGCTGGCCGGCATCGGCCGGGGACAGCTGCTGCACCTGGAGGCGCACCGGGCGCGCAAGCAGCGCATCTACCAGCGCTACAAGCAGGGCCTGCAAGGCCTGCCGCTTGTCATGAACCCCTGCCCGGACAACACCCGGCCCAACCACTGGCTGTCCTGCATCCTGCTGGATGCGGACCTGAGCCTCACGCCGGAGGACCTCCGCCTGAAGCTGGAGGAATACAACATGGAAGCCCGCCCGCTGTGGAAGCCCATGCACATGCAGCCCTTCTACCAGGGGCATGACTTCATCAGCCAGGAGGGCAATGTGGCGGCGGACCTGTTTGAGCGCGGGCTGTGCCTGCCCTCTGACATCAAGATGACCGACGCGCAGCAGGATGAGGTGATCTCCATCATCCGCGGGCTGCTGGCGCGCGGCTGACCCCGGCTGCCTGGGGCGGCACATCACCACCAAAGGAGTTTTTGTATGAACCTGTATGATCAGCTGCTGTCCGGGCAGGCCAAGCTCTCCCTCATCGGCCTGGGCTATGTGGGCCTGCCCATCGCGATTGCCTTCGCACGGAAGGTGCAGGTCATCGGCTTTGACCTCAACGAGCGCAAAATCCAGGAATACCTGGAAGGCCGTGACCCCACCCGCGAGGTGGGCGACCAGGCGGTGAAGGACAGCAGCATGGTCTTCACGGCGGACCCCGCCAGGCTGAAGGAGGCCCTGTTCCACATCGTGGCGGTGCCCACCCCGGTGCGCAGTGACCACACCCCGGACCTGCGCCCGCTGGAGGGCGCCAGCCGCCTGCTGGGCCGGCACCTGCAGCCCGGCTCCGTGGTGGTGTTTGAGTCCACGGTATACCCGGGCGTCACCGAGGAGGTGTGCGTGCCCATCCTGGAGAAGGAGTCCGGCCTGGTCTGCGGGAAGGATTTCAAGGTGGGGTACTCCCCCGAGCGCATCAACCCGGGTGACCAGCTGCACCGGCTGGAGAACATCGTCAAGGTGGTCTCCGGCATGGACGGCCAGTCCCTGGACCTGATTGCCAGGGTGTACGAGCTGGTGGTGGAAGCCGGGGTGTTCCGCGCCCGGAACATCAAGGTGGCCGAGGCCGCCAAGGTGATTGAGAACAGCCAGCGCGACATCAACATCGCCTTCATGAACGAGCTGTCCATCATCTTCAACCGCCTGGGCATCGACACCCAGGACGTGCTGGCGGCTGCCGGCACCAAGTGGAACTTCCTCAAGTTCACCCCCGGCCTGGTGGGCGGGCACTGCATCGGCGTGGACCCCTACTACCTCACCTACAAGGCGGAGCAGGCGGGCTACCACAGCCAGATCATCCTGTCCGGCCGGCGCATCAACGACGGCATGGGCCGCTATGTGGCCGAGAACCTGGTCAAATGCCTCATCCGCTCCGACCGGCCGGTGAAAAACGCCCGCGTGGCCATCCTGGGCTTTACCTTCAAGGAGAACTGTCCGGACACCCGCAACACCCGGGTGATTGACGTGATCAATGAGCTGAAGGAATACGGCATCAGCGCCCTGGTGGCCGACCCCGAGGCGGACGCCCGCGAGGCGCTGGAGGAATACGGGCTCACCTTCACCAGCATGGAGGGGATCAGGGACATGGACGCCGTCGTCCTGGCGGTGGCCCATGACACCTTCCGGGAGCTGAGCATGGCGGACATCGGCGCCTTCTTCAACAAGGGGCAGAAGGTGCTGCTGGACCTGAAAGGAATGCTTGACCGGGACGCCTATGAGCAGGCCGGGTATCTGTACTGGAGGCTGTGATGAAGGGGGCCTTCGCGGGGTTGTTTCCCGCTGACACACGCTTCCTGGTGACCGGCGGCGCCGGCTTCATCGGCTCCAACCTGGCGGAAGCGCTGCTGGACGCCGGCTATGCCGTGCGCTGCCTGGATGATTTTTCCACCGGCAAGCGCCACAACATCAAGCCCTTTGAGGGCCACCCCCGCTTTGAGCTGCAGGAAGGTGACATCCGGGACGCGGACACCTGCCTGGCAGCCTGCAGGGGGGTGGATTATGTCTGCCACCAGGCGGCCTGGGGCAGTGTGCCCCGCAGCATCAAGCTGCCGCTGCTGTATGAGCAGGTCAACATTCACGGCACCCTGAACATGCTGGAAGCCGCGCGCCAGCAGGGCGTCAAGGCTTTTGTGTATGCCTCCAGCTCCTCCGTCTACGGCGATGAGCCCGCCCTGCCAAAGGCCGAGGGCAAGGAGGGCAAGGCCCTGTCACCCTACGCGCTGACCAAGCAGGTCAACGAGGACTACGCCCGCCTCTACACCAGCCTGTACGGCCTGCCCACCATCGGCCTGCGTTATTTCAACGTCTTTGGCCGCAGGCAGGATCCGGACGGCGCCTATGCCGCGGTCATCCCAAAATTCATCAAGGCGCTGGCCCAGGGCCAGCCCTGCCTGATCAACGGCGATGGCAGCCAGTCCCGGGATTTCACCTACATTGACAACGTCATCCAGGCCAACATCCGCGCCTGCCTGGCACCGGAGGCGGCCTGGGGCCGCGCCTTCAACATCGCCTGTGGCGGCCGGGTCACCCTGCTGGCACTCTACGCCGCGCTGGCCAAGGCGATGGGCAAGCCGGACACCCCGCCGCAGTTTGGCCCGCCCCGCGCCGGGGACATCCCTCACAGCCACGCTGACATCAGCCAGGCCAGGGCACTGCTTCATTACGAGCCGCAGCACGATTTTGAAAGCGGGCTTGCGCTGGCCATCGCCTGGTACCGGGAGCACCTGACATGACGGTTCCAGCGGCCGCGCGGCAAGCATCCAGCGCCCAGGGCTGGCGCCTGTTCAACAAAAAGGGCATCCCCTGGTTTGATTACCTGCTCATCATCGGCATCATGATGGCGCCCATGACCGAGCTGCGCCTGTGGAAGATCGGCCCCTCGGAGCTGCTGTGCTTCATCTGGAGCACCCGCTACCTGGGGCGTTTCATGAACACGCGCATGGACAACCTGCTCACCCGCTTCTGGCTGGCCTTCTACCTCACCCTGCTGGCGGGCACCGTCTACTGCCTGTTCCGCTACCCCAGCGAGTCCTCCGGCCTGAACGGGTTGACCACCTGGTTTTTCATGATGTACATCTCCTTTGGCGCCTACTACGGGATGAAAGACAGGCGCCGGGAAGAGGTGCTGGCGGTGATGGAGAAGGCGGGGCTGTTTTCCCTGGTGTGCTTCGCGCTGATGCTGGTATACACCGCCACCGTCTCCCAGTACCTCTTCGGCATCCGGCTGTGGTATGCCGGCAGGCGCTTTGCCGGGGGCGGCGCCAACCCCCACCAGATGGCCATCCTGTCCCTGTGCCTGGTGTTCTCCTCGCTGTATTTCCTGGCCCGGGTGCCGCTGACGCGCAGAAAGCGCCTGCTGCACGCGCTGCTGGTGGGCTTTTTCACCTATGTGCTGTTCCTCACCCGCTCCACCACCGCCCTCATGGCGCTATTCACCTCCGGCGCGCTCTACCTGCTGCTGCTGGTCATCCGCCACAAGCAGGCGGTGCGCGAACGCCAGGCGGTGACCATTGCCCTGCTGTCCCTGATGACGCTGGTGGTGGTGTTTGGCTTTGCCTGGTTTTTCCAGAAGTTTATGGATTGGGTGGCCAAGGACCCCAACGGCCTGCACCGCTTTGAGCTGTTCGCCTATGTGCGCGACCCCCTCATGAAGAGCCCCCTGTTTGGCCTGGGGGACGGCACCCACAGCAACGCGGGCATCTCCGAGTTTCACAACACCTACCTGGAGATCATCGGCATGACCGGGCTGATTGGGGTGGTCATATTCATCATCTTCACCATCCGGCTCATTGGCGCGCTGTCGGTGGACCGCTTTTTGTGGGCGCTGCCCTTTGCGCTGTACATCTATGGCCTGGCCGGCTTTGGCCTGCGCCGCTTGCCCAACTGGGTGTTCACCGCCTTCATGCTGGCGCTGGCGGACCAGCTGCGGCAACGTAAGCCAGCGCCCGCGCCCAGGGCGCTGCGGGCCGGGGAGGACCTGCGCGCCCATGGCTAAGATCCTCATCATCAGCACCGCCTTTGCGCCCAAGAATGTGATTGGCAGCATCCGGCCCACCAAGCTGGCCAAGTACCTCACCCGCCTGGGGCATGAGGTGGCGGTCATTTCCCCCTACCTGCCCCCGGACGCTCCCCGGGACCAGCTGCTGATGAGCCCTGAAATCACCCAGCTGGCACAGCTTCAGGTCTCCTATACCCAGCTGCACAACCTGCTGGGCAGCAAGTACCGCCAGGATACCAAGGCCTCGGGCACCGGCGCCAGCGCCGCCAGGAGCGGCTGGAAGGGCAGCGCCATCGGGCTGTACAAGCATGTCCAGGAGTGGCTCTGGGCCCGCAAGGCCCGCGGGGCGCTGCGGGAGCTGGCCGGGCAGGAGGGCTTTGACGCGGTCATCTCCACCTACCCCAACTACGGCCCGCACTGGCTGGCCGCCTGGGCGCGGCGCCGTGGCCACGCCAGGCGCTGGGTGGCGGATTTCCGCGACCCCATGGCCTATGAGTGGCTGGGGCCCCTGCTGGGGCCGGTCAACCGCCGCCTGCAAAGCCAGGCCGAGCGCCAGGCTGACGCGGTGGTCACGGTGTCCCAGGACCTGATGGAAAAGTTCCCCATCGCGGGTGACGGTGCTCGGCTGCACTGGTTGCCCAACGGCTTTGACCCGGAGGACCTGCAAGGGCTGGAAGCCCGGGATATGCCCGTGCCCGACCCGCAGTCGCCCCTGGTGTTCTCCTATGCGGGCGGCCTGTACGCCGGCCAGCGGGACCTGCGCCCCTTCTTCCTTGCGCTGCGGGAACTGGTGGACGCGGGCGCCCTGCGTGAGGGCGATGTCCGCCTGGACTACGCCGGCGCGGACGGGGCCATCCTGCGGGGTTACGCCGAGGCTGTGGGGCTTGCGGGCATGGCCCGTGACCTGGGCCTGCTGGTGCGGCGCGAGGCGCTGGCGCTTCAGCAGCGGGCGGACTGCGCGCTGATTGCCACCCACAACACCAAAACCGACCGGGGCATTCTTACCGGCAAGGTTTATGAGTGCCTGATGATTGGCAACCCCATCCTGGCGCTGGTGGCGGGCGACGTGCCAAACAGCGAGCTGGGCCAGCTCATCAAGCGCGTCCAGGCGGGCGCGGTGTATGAGGCCGCCCGGCACCAGCAGGACTTCCCCGCGCTCAAGGCGTTCATCCTGGCGCTGCTGGCGCAAAAGCGGGCCTCAGGCCAGGTTGCCTGGCAGATGGACATGGCGCAGAAGGAAGCCTACACCTACGCGGGCATCGCCCGCCGGTTCGCTGACCTGGCACAGGTTTAGCCACCAGCCGCCACAGGCGGGACTATCAAGAAGCGGAGCGACACACAGCCAAGATGTCTACCATTGAAACGGGCCAGCTGCCGGATTTCAAGCCCCAGACCTCCCGGATGAAGAAGACGGTTGCCCTCGGCCTGGCCACCTTCATCGTCAACCTCACCAAGATTGCCCTGGCCGCCCTGCTGGCCCGGGTGCTCACCCTGTCAGACCTGGCGGCCTACAACCAGACGCTGCTGGCCTACCAGACCTTCGTGCCGGTGCTGGGCCTGGGCATCACCCAGGCCTTGTACTACCTGCTGGCCAACAATGAGAACCGGCAGACCTCCATGGTGCGCGAATGCCTGATGATCCTGGCCATGATGGGCTTTTTGTATTCCGCCTTCATCCTGGCGGGCGGGCGCTTCTTCCTGGCCCAGCGGGTGAGCAACCCCCAGGTGGCCAATTTGCTGCTGTGGATGGTGCCCCTGGCCATCTTTGTGACCCCCTCGGAAATCCGCATCCCCATCTGGGTCTACAATGACCGCCTGGTGCTCAACGCCTATTTTTCGGCTTTTTCCAACCTCTTCAATGTGCTCAGCGTGTTCTTTGTGGCCTGGATCGCCAAGACCGCGGCGGCGGCCGTGGCCACCCATGCCCTGTCCAACATCACCGTGAGCGTGGTGGGCCTTTACCTGGCCTACCGCATGCTCACCCCGGACAAGGACCGCATGCGCCTGGGCAGCGTGAAGACCATCCTGGCCTTCTCCCTGCCCCTGGGGCTGGCCACCATGCTGGGGGCCCTCTCCCATGACCTGGACAAGTGGATCATCTCCTTCATGCGCTCGCCGGAGGAGTATGCCGTCTTCTCCTACGGGGCCTATGAGCTGCCCTTTATCAACACCCTGTCGGGCATCCTCAGCACCGTCATCATCGTGGACATGGTGGAGTACGCCAAGCGGGAAAACTACAGCATGACCCTGCGCCTGTTCCGGCGCATCGCCACCCTGACCTCCTACTTCATTTTCCCCATCATGCTGTATTTCATGGTGGTGGCCGATCCCTTCTACCGGCTCATGTATACTGACCGCATGGCCAACGCCGTGCCCGTGTTCCGGGTCTACCTGCTGGCGCTGCCCATCCGCACGGTGCTTTACGGCCCGCTGCTGATCGCGCTGGGGCAAAACAAGCAGGTGCTGTACAAGACCATCATCGGCCTGGTGGCCAACCTCATCATGAGCGTGGTGCTGGTCTACTTCATCGGCACCATCGGGGCCACGGTGGCCACCGTGCTCTCCCTCTACCTGGTGTATGTGCCCATCAACCTGCGGCTGATCTCGCGGCGCACCAAGATCTCCTGGACCCAGATCCTGCCCTTCGCGCACTACGGCAAGTGCCTGCTGATGGCCCTGCTGCCCGCCGGCATCACCCTGCTGGTCATGCCGCTCATGCGGGACCTGCACCACCTGTACCCCATCGTCATCGCGGCGGGCATCTTCGCCCTCACCACGCTGCCAATGTACTTCCTGTTCTTCAGGGAGGACTTTCTGTCCTTCTCAAACCGGCTGCTGCGCATGGTGAAGGGCAAATTCAAGTCAAGGAGCAAGCAAGCATGAGGAAAATCCTGCTGTATGGCCTGGTGGCCGAGCGCAACTTTGGCGCGCCCTCCATCATGCACGGCGTGCAGGCGCTGGCCGAGCACCTGGGGGTGTCAGACCGCCTGGTGTGCTACCAGAAGCCCAGGCCTTCTGACACGTCGCTTTCGGACTTTCCCTTCCCCCTGCTGCAGGTGCCCTATGCCTCCACCCCGCGGCTGCTTGGCGCCGGGCTGCTCTACCGCCTGGGCATCAAGCCCCGCGACCCCAAAAAGCGCCAGCTGCTGGAGGACATCCGCCAGGCCGAGGTCATCATCAACCTGTACGGCATCCTGTTTTGTGACAACCTGCAGGGCAAATACGGCCACCTGCTGCCTGTGCGGGTGCTGTCCATCCTGCGGGTGTTCACCCTGAGCCTGATCGGGCGGCTGTTTGGCCGGCCCAGCGTGAAATCCCCCGCCAGCTACGGCCCCATGGACAAGGTCAACACCCGGCGGGAAGCCAGGCTGAGCGCCCGCTGGGCCTTCACGCAGATGTTCGCCCGGGAGGCGGAAAGCCAGCGGCAGCTGCAGGCCGTCACCCCCAAAGGGTTTGAGGCCAAGGTGCTGCCGGACCTGGCCAACTACTGGGATGTGCAGGTGGACAAGACGCCTGGCCAGGAGCCGCTGGTGGGCATCTCCGTCAGCCACCAGATCATCCGGCAATGGCAGTCTGAGGAAGGCTATGAGGACTGCATCAGGCGGCTGATCCGCCATGTGCGCGCAACCACCGGGGCGCGCGTGGTGCTCATCCCCAATGAGTTCCCGCAGCGCAGCCGCGGCAACGACATCGACACCGCGGCGCAGATCCTGCAGGATGACACCCGGGACTATGTGAGCGTCGCGCCGGTGGAGCAGATGTCCGCCACGCAAATCAAGCAGCTGATCAAGTCCTGCGAGGTGATCATCGCCAGCCGCTACCACTCCTGCGTGGCCGCGCTGTCCTCCGGCGTGCCCGTGATGACCCTGGGCTGGCACTACAAGTACCAGGAGCTGCTGGCCCACTACCAGCAGGAGCGCTGGCTGCTCAGCCACCAGGGCTGCACCGCGCAGAAGCTGATGGACATGTTTGACGCGTTTTGGGCCAGCCGGGAAGCTGAGCGGCAAACCATCCAGGCCCAGCGGGCGCTGGTGCGCCAGCGGCTGGAGGTTGGCGCGGCCGACCTCTTCCCGGGCCATGGCACAGGGACAGGCGGCTGAATGGCCGCAACCAACAACCAAGGCAAGGAGGCCCCAACATGGTCATGACGGTGGTGGGCGCGCGCCCGCAGTTCATCAAGGCGGCCGCGCTTTCCCGCGTGCTGCGCCAGGAGCGCGGGGAAGTGCTGGTGCACACCGGGCAGCACCACGACGCCAACATGTCCGAGGTGTTCTTTGAGGAGCTGGCCATCCCCCGGCCTGACCACAACCTGGGCATCGCCGGGGGCAGCCACGCCCAGATGACCGCGCGGATGCTGGTGGCGCTGGAAGAGTTGATGCAGGACATCAAGCCCGCCCTGGTGCTGGTGTATGGCGACACCAACTCCACCCTGGCCGCCGCCCTGGCCGCCGTCAAGCTGGGCATCCCGGTGGCCCATGTGGAAGCGGGCAACCGGGTGGGCACGCTGCAAAACCCCGAGGAGGTCAACCGCATCCTCACCGACCATGCGGCCAGCCTGCGCTTTGCCTGCGTGCCAAGCGCCATGGAGGAGCTGAAAAAGGAAAACCTGCTGCGAAACGCGTACCTGGTGGGCGACCCCATGTATGACGCCTTCCTGTACTACCGGGAGCTGGCGCTGGGGCGGCCGGTGCGCGACCTGCTGGACTTTGAGGGCCGGCCCATCCCCCTGCCCGGCCAGTTCTATTACATGACCTGCCACCGCCAGGAAAACACCGACGACCCGGACAAGCTGCACCAGATCCTGCTGGCCATGGAGGCGCTGGACGCGCCGGTCATCTACCCGGTGCACCCGCGCAACCGCCAGGACGTGGCCCGCCTGATGGCGCGGCATGGCTACCGCAACATCCGCTTCGCCCAGCCGGTGGGCTACCTGACCTCCATCCGCCTGGTCAGCCAGGCCCAGCAGGTGGTGACCGATTCCGGCGGCGTGCAGCGGGAAGCCTTTTTCGCGGGCGTGCAGTGCGTCACCATCCTGGACTTTGTGTGCTGGCCGGAGACCATGGTGGACAACCGCAACCAGCTGTCCCCGCCGGAGCGCGACAGCATCCTGGCCCGCCTGGCCGCGCCCATGCGGCTGGACCCGGACCTGAAGCCCTTCGGGGATGGCAGGTCCTGCGAGCGGATTACCCGGCACATCAACCAGTTTCTGAACTGACCTGAAGGAGGCCTCCTTATGCAAACCCCGCTGCGCTTTGCCCTGATTGGCTGTGGCCGCATCTCCCCCAACCACATCGCGGCGGCCAAGGCCAACAACCTGGCCTTTGCCGCGCTGTGTGACATCGTGCCTGAGCACATGGAAGACAAGGTGGTCAAGTTTGAGCTGCCGGAGAACATCCGCCGCTACACGGACTACAGGGAGCTGCTGCGCGAGGTGCAGCCGGACCTGGTGGCCATCTGCACCGAAAGCGGTCTGCACGCCCAGATTGCCCTGGACTGCATCGCCGCTGGCAGCCACCTGATCATTGAGAAGCCCATCGCCCTGTCCATCAAGGACGCTGACGCCATCATCCAGGCGGCCGCGGAGAAGGGCGTCAAGGTGTCCGCCTGCCATCAGAACCGCTTCAACAAATCCATCCTCAAAATCCGCGACGCGGTGGACAAGCGCCGCTTTGGGCGGATGTTTCACGGCGCGGCGCACATCCGCTGGAACCGCGGCTGGGAGTATTATGACCGCGCGGCCTGGCGCGGCACCTGGGAGCAGGACGGGGGCGCCCTGATGAACCAGTGCATCCACAACATTGACCTGCTGCGCTGGATGATGGGCGGGGAGGTGGAGGAGGTCTTCGCCTACACCGACCGGCTGAACCATGACTACATTGAGGCGGAGGACCTGGGCGTGGCCCTGGTGCGCTTCAGCAACGGCGCCTACGGCCTGATAGAGGGCACCACCAACATCTACCCGCGCAACCTGGAGGAGACCCTCTACCTGTTTGGCGAGAAGGGCACCGTCAAGGCGGGCGGGCAGTCGGTCAACCTGATTGAGGAATGGCGCTTCTCCGACGCCCTGGACGACGCCGAGCAGGTGATGCGGGAGCACCACGAGATCCCCCCCAACGTGTACGGCTTTGGCCACACCCCCCTGTACGCGGACGTGATTGACGCCATCCTGAACGACCGGGAGCCGGCGGTGACAGCCCTGGATGGCAAGCTGGCCATGGAACTGGTGCTGGCCATCTACAAATCCGCCGCCGAGGGCAAGCCGGTCAAGCTGCCGCTGAAAGAATGCGCCACCACCGATTTCACGGGCAGGTTTGATTCATGAGCGACTATTTTGTGCACGGGAGCAGCTATGTGGATGAAGGCGCCAGCATCGGCAGCGGCAGCAAAATCTGGCATTTCTGCCACATCCAGCCCGGCGCCGTGATTGGCCGCAACTGCAGCCTGGGGCAGAACGTCAACATCAGCAACCATGTGAAAATCGGCGATGGCTGCAAGATTCAGAACAACGTGGCCGTCTATGAGGGTGTGGAGCTGGAGGATTTTGTGTTCTGCGGCCCCTCCTGCGTGTTCACCAACGACCTGACCCCGCGGGCCAAGTACCCCAAGGGGCGGGAAAAGTGGCTGGACACGCTGGTGAAGACCGGCGCCTCCATCGGCGCCAACGCCACCATCGTCTGCGGCAACACCATCGGCCGCTGGGCCATGGTGGGCGCGGGGGCCGTGGTGACAGGCGATGTGCCCGACCACGCGCTGATGCTGGGCGTGCCCGCCCGGCAGCGCGGCTGGGTGTGCAAGTGCGGCGAGGTGCTGGACCATCAGCTGGCCTGCCCGGCCTGCGGGCGCCGCTACCAGCCCTGCGAGACCGGATTGGAGGAGGTATCCTGATGAAATTTCGTGACCTGGGCGCGCAGTACCAGCAGCTCAAGGCAGAGATCGACACCGCCATCAGCCAGGTGCTGGAAGGCTCTGCCTTCATCCTGGGGCAGCAGGTGGGGGAGCTGGAGCAGCGGCTGGCTGACTATGTGGGGGTGCGGCATTGCGTCAGCTGCGCCAACGGCACCGACGCGCTGCAGCTGGTGCTGATGGCCTGGGGCATCGGCCCGGGCGACGCCGTCTTCACCTCCAACTTCACCTTCTTCGCCTCCGCCGGCTGCGCCTCCATCCTGGGCGCGCAGCCTGTGCTGGTGGACATTGAGCCGGACACCTTCAACCTGTGCCCTGATGACCTGGAGCGGCGCATCGCGCAGGTCAAAGCAGAGGGCCGCCTCACCCCCCGGGCCATCATCCCGGTGGACCTGTTTGGCCAGCCGGCTGACTACCCGCGCATTGAGGCCATCGCGCGCAGGCACGGCCTGCTGGTGCTGGAGGACGGCGCCCAGGGCTTTGGCGGCGCCGTTGAGGGCAAGCGCGTGTGCGGCTTTGGTGACGCGGCCATCACCTCATTCTTCCCGGCCAAGCCCCTGGGCTGCTACGGGGATGGCGGCGCGATCTTCACAGACGATGACCGGCTGGCCACCACCCTGCGCTCGCTGCGCGCCCAGGGCCGCAGCCCGCAGGACAAGTACGACAACCGCGAGATCGGCATGAACTCCCGCCTGGACACCCTGCAAGCCGCCATCCTGCTGCCCAAGCTCAAGGCCTTTGAGGACCATGAGCTGGAGGCGGTCAACCAGGTGGCCGCCTGGTATGACGCGCGGCTCAAGGGCCAGGTCATTACCCCGGTGGTCAGGGCGGGCTACACCTCCAGCTGGGCGCAGTACACCATCCGCCTGCAGGACGCGCGCCAGCGCGACGGCCTGCAGCAGCACCTCAGGCAGCAGGGCATTCCCTCCATGGTCTATTATCCCCGCGGGCTGCACCAGCAAGGCGCCTTTCTGCACCTGGGGCTTGGGGATGAGGACTATCCCCAGACCAGCGCCGCCACCCGCCAGGTGCTCAGCCTGCCCATGCACCCCTACCTGAGGGAGGAGGAGGTGGACCAGGTCTGCCGGGCCGTGCTGGCCTACCTCAGGGGGGATGCCGGCACGGTGTGACAGCCTGCACCGGATGTGATAGAATGTCAGGGTTGAGAGGCAAGGATGGAGCAAGATGAACCTGATGAGCAAAACCTTTCTGTCAAGCAGGAGAGCGCGCCGCGTCATTCTCCTGCTTGTGGATCTGATTTGTTTTGCCGCGGCGGCCGCCCTCATTCTGGGCATCTACCCCAGCTCCGCCATGCGGCTGACCCCGCGCGTCAAGCTGATCCACGGCCTGATCCTGCTGGGGTCAGTTTTTGTGTTCCGCCTGATTTTGCGCGTGTACGCCCAGTCCTGGCGGTACGCCAACGAGTCAGCCTACCTGTCCTTCATCCTGGCGGATGCCCTGGGCGGGCTGGTCTATTACCTGATTTCCGACCGGGTGATGGTGTGGAAGGTGTCCGCCATCCACGCGCTGGCCATCGTGGCCACCGAGCTGCTCTTCACCCTGAGCGTGCGCTTTTTGTACCAGTGGTGGCGCGCCCATGAGCGCGGAGGGCTGTTTGGCCCGCTGCGCCCCAGGCGGCAGGACAGGCCCGGGCGGGTCAAAAGCCGCATCGCCATCGTGGGCGCCAGCGACATGGGCGTGCCCCTGGCGGCCGACCTGCTGCGCCAGCCGGACGCCCGCTACCTGCCTGTCTGCTTTTTTGACAACAACCCGGAAAAAATTGGCGGCTACATCGGCAGCCTGAAGATCTACCCGGAGGATGAATACATCGCCCAGACCGCACAGAAGCTGGGCGTGGATACCTTTGTCATCGCCGTGCCCGGGCAAAACCCGGCATACATCCAGCAGCTGTTTGAGCTGTACAAGCGCACCGGCCGGCGGGTGCTGATCTATGACTACCCCCACAACCACCTGGGCGAGGAAAACAGCACCCGCGCCATCCGCGAAATCAACATTGAGGACCTGATGCCCCGGGAGCCGGTCACAGGGCTCGACGCCGCCTGCAGCGAGTATTACAAGGGGCAGACCATCCTGGTCACGGGGGCCGGCGGTTCCATAGGCAGCGAGCTGTGCCGCCAGCTGGTGCAGTTCCAGCCCAAGCAGCTGGTGATGCTGGACATCAATGAGAACGGCGTCTATGACCTCTTCCAGGAGCTGCGCCTGCAGCACGGGGAAAGGCTGGACCTGCAGATTGAGATCGCCTCGGTGCGTGACGGCCAGAAGGTGGATGAGGTCATCGGCCACTACCGCCCAGCCATCATCTTCCACGCGGCCGCGCACAAGCATGTGCCCCTGATGGAGCACAACCCGGAGGAAGCCATCAAGAACAACGTCTTTGGCACCTACAACGTCGCGAGCGCCGCGGAAAAGCATGGCGTCCGGCGTTTCCTGCTGGTGTCAACCGACAAGGCGGTCAACCCCACCAACATCATGGGCGCCACCAAGCGCCTGTGCGAGATGATCATCCAGAGCCGCCAGGGCAGCGCCACCGGCTTTGTGGCGGTGCGTTTTGGCAATGTGCTCAACTCCAACGGCTCGGTCATCCCGCTGTTCAAGCGGCAGATCGCCGCCGGCGGCCCGGTCACCATCACCCACAAGGAGGTGGTGCGCTACTTCATGATGATCCCGGAGGCGGCCCAGCTGGTGCTGCAGTCGGCCTGCAAGGCGGGCAATGGGGAGATTTTCGTGCTCAACATGGGCCGCCCGATGAAAATCATGGACCTGGCCGAGAACATGATCCGCCTGAGCGGCCTGGAGCCCTACACCGACATTGACATCGTGGAGGTAGGCCTGCGCCCCGGCGAAAAGCTGTATGAGGAGCTGCTGGTGCACGGCGAAACCACCCGGGAGACCGAGGACCACCGCATCTTCATTGAGTTGGAGGAGGGGCTGCCCCGCGAGCAGGTGGACGGGATGATGGACCACCTGACAGAGGCGCTGAAGCCCGGCAGCCCGCAATCCCTCAAGGACACCCTCCGCGCCCTGGTGCCCAGCTACTGCGACGCGGATGAGGTCAACCAGCATGCCCAACAGGCCCGGGAGATGCTGGAGGCCACGCAATACCAACTTGATCAGACAAAGGAGACCACCCTGTGAAACACATTGAGTTGACCCTGAAGGAGTTTGTCATCGCCATCCTGTACCGCTGGAAGCTGGTGGTGGCCATCGCGCTGATCCTGGCCGCCCTGTTTGGGGCGTACAGCTACTGGTCGGTGCAGGGCAGTTTCACACAGCTGGAGGAAGAATACCAAAGCCGCCTGGCCACCTATGAACAAAACCTGATGGCCAAGCAAGCTTCCATCGCCTATAACCAGGATGTGATCGCAGCCACCGAAAAATACAATGAAAACAGCCTGCTGATGCAGATTGACCCTTACAACAAGCAGGTGGCAACACTCAACTTCAGCGTGAACCTGGACCCGGACACCCTGGAAATCCCCACCGCGAACGGTGGAACGCTGGGCATCGTGGACCTGCGCGAAACGCTGGCGCGCAAGATTGCCCGCCAGTACTTTATCCTGGCCGAGAGCGCGCCGCTGTCGGACATCATTATGCAAGCTACTGACCAGCACTACAACGACACCGCCCTGCGCGAGCTGGCTCAGGTCAACCGCCGGGAAAATGGCGATGAGATCATTGACAACATGGGCATCATCACCCTGCGCGCCTTTGGCACACCCCAGCTGGACCCCCTGGACACCATCACCGCGCTGTACCAGTACCTGCTGGGCAAGCAGGATCTGATCGCCGATTCCACCAGCCCGCACACCCTGTCCCTGCTCAACCAGTCCAGCATTGTGGTGGTGGACACCGCATTGGCTGAGAAACAAATCCGCCAGCGCAACCTGCTGGCTGACGCCGCAAACCAGATTGAGACGCTGCAGGATGAGATCGAAACGCTGCGCAGGGAAAAGCCCGCCGCGCCATCAAAGATCAGACACCTGCTCACCAACGCCGCCCTGGGCTTTGTGCTGGGCCTGCTGGCGGGGCTGGTGGCAGCCATCTTCCACTACCTGCTCAACTTCCCCCTCCAGGCGCCGGAGCAGCTGCAGCAGCAGACCGGCCTGCGCCTGCTGGGCGGTGTGGAGAAAAAGGGGCTGCCCGGTCTGCGCCGGCTCAGCAGCCGCCTGGCCGGCAACTTCCTGCTGGCCCCCGCGCCGGAAGCCCTGGGCATGATGGCCGCCAACATCAAGGAGCTGATCGCAGACAAACGGCGCCTCTTCCTCACCGGCTCCCTGAGCCAGCAGCAGCTGGACAACCTGGCCCGGCAGCTGGCCGCCCAGGAAGATTTGCAGGGTGTGGAGCTGGTCAGCGGCATCAGCGTGAACAAAAGCGCCCAATCCATCCGGGAGCTGGCCCAGGCGGACGCCGTGGTGCTGGTGGAGCGCCTGCAGACCTCCCGGCTGAAGGAAGTCTGGCAGGAGAAGGAGCGCGTGGAGCAGGCCAACAAGCCCGTCCTGGGCTATGTGCTGATCTGATACCGTCCACAGGACACCCTTGACATCCCAGAGGTGCAAAGATGAAGCGATGGCTTTCCCTCATGCTGGCGATGGCCCTGCTGTTGCCGCTGTGGGCCGGCGCGCAGGGCGGGCCGGACAACCAGGTGCTGCTGCTGGGCACCGACCGTCTGGGCCACCGCGTGGTCAACGAGGAGGACAAGCTCTCCCGCGCGGACGCCATCTACATTATCTCCGCCCCCGGGGAGGGCCAAGGCCTGCGCCTGCTGGGCATTGAGCGGGATTACCTGATTGAGCTGCCGGAGGGCGGCGTCAACAAGCTGTCCACCGCCACCTATTTTGGCGGACCCTCCCTGGCGCTGCGGATGGTCAACCAGCTGCTGGAGCTGGAGCTGCGCTACTACATCCAGATTGATATTCCCGGCACTGTCCAGGCCGTTGACGCCATGGGCGGGGTGGACGTGATGGTGTACGAGGAGGAGCTGGCCGTGGTCAACCGCTCCCCCATCATTGTGCCCAAGGCACGGGTGGGCCTCAACCACTTTGACGGCAAGCAGGCCCAGGCCTTCATGCGGGTGCGGGACATGGCGCTTGAGGGCGTCACCTCCAATACCCAGCGGGGCAGCCGGCAAATCCGCGTGCTCAGCGCCATGATGGAGAAGGTACTGACCCTGGGCCCGCGCCAGGCCGCCCGGCTGGCCACCCAGGTGCTGCCGCTGGTGCAGACCAACATGTCCGCCTATGACCTGCTGGGCTTCCTGCGAAAGGCCCTGTCCAGCGACCTGCGCGCCGACGCGCTGGTTTACCGGAAGTCCCCGATTGGCCCCTACCTCCAGCGCCGCGCCAACCTGCACCTGGTGGTGGTGCCTGAGGACCAGGCAGAGGAAATCCGCCTGGTGCACGAGTTCCTGACCCATTGACCCCGGCCAGTCCGGGGCTTCCTTTTCCAAGCATTGAGGAGGTCATGATGTTGCGCAAACTGCCTGCCCTGATCCTGGCGCTGCTGCTGCTGGCCACGCCCACCCTTGCTGCCTTTGAGGGCAGCCTCACCTTCACCCACCCGGAGATTGGCGAGCCGCTGACCATCACCTTTGAACATGGCATGCCGCTGTTCAAAATCTACGGCTTCACCTATTACCAGGTGATGGATCCCACGGTGCCCTACCGGGGGCTGACGCTCAACCAGACGCCCCTGCCCCGGGCGGACCTGCCCACCGCTGGGGAAGTGTTCACCGCCTTCTTCACCAGCCTTCAGGGGCAGGAGGCCAGCTACAGCTACCCGGGGGCGCTGGCGCCTTTTGCCCAGGCGCTTGAGGCCCTGCCCCTGGAAGACAGGGTGGACGCCTTGCTGAAGCTGAACGGCCTGGAAGGCCAGGACGGCTACGCGCGCCTGATGGAGCTGCCAGGTTTTGAAGGGGATGCGCTGTCGGACCTGGCCAAGCAGTTCGCCCCCTTCACCGTCAACATCGCCGGGCAGCGCTACCCCTTCCGCGCGCTGCAGCTGCGGGTGGATGAGGGCACGGCGCACGAGTTCTACCTGGAGCGTTACAACTTCATTGAGCTGGAGGGCGCCTGGCGCCTGGTCCGCGCGGTGCGGGAGTACGCGGACGAGTACGACCAGCGCGCCTACATCCACGGGGTGACCGGCTACAGCGAGAACCTGGTGTACGCCGCGGGCTATGAGCTGCTGCGGGAGAACGACTGGGGCCAGTCCCGGGACGAGGTCCGGCAGTTTGAGAGGGACGCCGCGGGCGAGGATGAGCTGCTGGTTGCGGGCGTGGAGCTTTTCCGCATCCCGGCGGATGTCACCTACCGCTTTGAACAGGATGGCCTGGTATCCCTGCGCTACCAGTTTGGCAACAGGCAGGCCTATTATTCCGCGCTCATCTCCCTGTACATGCGCTTTGGCGACCCGGTGGAGGTGCTGGAGGACGGCACCGTGACCTGGTGCACCAACGACACCCTGATCCGCCTGCACTTTGACAAGGAAGCCCCGGCGCTGGAGGCCCTGATGGCTTGAAGCAAATTCCGGCTTGCATTTTTCTCCACACTTTTGTAATATGTGTAACGAGATCTTAACCGAAAGGATACAATTATGAGAAATCGTGCCTTGCTGCTCCTGCTGGCCCTGCTGCTGGCCATCACCTTCCTCGCCCAGGCCTCCGCCGAGGCGGTGCAGATCCCCAGCGTGCTCACCCGCGGCAACCCGCCAGGCAATGTGCCGGACAACCCGGTCATCCCCGGGATCAGCAGCCTCACCGGCCTGCCCATCAGCGAGCAGAAGTACGTACCTATCCTCTCGCAGATCGACAACAACCTGGGCGCCCTGCCCCAGTGGGGCCTGGTGGAAGCCAGCGTCATGTATGAGCTCCCCATCGCGGGCTCGGGCTGGACGCGGCTGACCGCCCTGTTTGCCGACCAATACCCCGAGGAAGCCGGCCCGGTGCGCTCCGCGCGCGTGATGCACGCCGATCTGCGCGAGCAGTGGGATGCCCTGTTGATCCACTACGGCGACCAGACCACCAGCGGCAGCAACTTCCGCGAGGTGCTGCGCAACTACGGCGTGTCCGCCAAGGGCTTGGTGATGGATGGGGTGGCCAACAAGTACAAGGATTTCTTCCTGCGCACCCGCTACCACACCTCCCCCCACAATGTGACCGTCTACATCCAGAAAACCCGGGCGCTGATGCTGCAAAACGGCTATGACTTTCAGGAGCGCCCCTTCCTGTTCACGGACGAGAAGAACTACGCGGGCCCGGACGCCGTGCGCGTTGAGCTGATCCACAAGGACAACAAGAGCACCGCCTCCTCCTTTGTGTATGAGGAGAAAAGCGGCACCTACCTGCGCTACACCGCCAAGGGCCTGTACACCGACCTGCTCAACCCCGGCACCCCGCTGAACTACAGCAACTTCATCGTCCAGCGCACCCGGCTCGCCTTCAACAGGAGCTCCCGCAACCCCCTGCTGCCGGACGTCGTGGGCAGCGGTGCCGCGGACATCTTCACCGCCGGCAAGTACATCGCCGGTTCCTGGTCACGCGCCACGCCCCAAAGCCGCACCGTGTTCTTTGACCAGAACGGCCAGGAAATCCGTTTGCAGCGCGGGCGCACCTGGATTGCCATCACCAATGAGGATTCACAGCTCTCCTACGAATCCGCTTTTGACGCGGACACCCAGGCCTACATCGACGCCAAGGGCAGCCTGCCCCTGCACCGCCCCCTCAAGGAGGGCGACAGCGGCGAGGAGGTGCAGCGCCTCAAGCAGGCCCTGTACGAGCACGGTTACTTCAAGACCAACAAGTTCAACAACCGCTACCAGGATTCCACCAGCGAAGCGGTGAGCAAGTTTGAGGCCGATCAGGGCCTGCCGGTGGACGGCATCGCTGACAGCCTGGTGCTGTCTCTGCTGTATGGGGATGAGAACACGGTGGTCCAGATTCCCGAGCGCGCGCCGATTGACAGCAGCTTCACCGTGGGCGCGGAGGACGACCCCGAGCCCCTGCCCGGCGATGACCTGGCCACCGCTGATGACGCGGAGTTTGGCGAGGAGATGGACCCGGACGAGGCGGAGCCCCTGACCGAACAGGAAACAGAACCCCCTGTCGGGCCGGATGCGGAGCCCCAGGAACCCGGCAGCCAGGAAGACGAAGCCGATCAAGGCGCAACCCAGCCCGATCCCGCCGGGGAGGAACCCCAGCAGCTGATGGCTACCGTGACCACCCGCAACAAGGGCGTGCTGAACCTGCGCAACCGCGCGGACAAAAAAGGCCGCCTGGTCGCCCGCATCCCCCACCAAACCGTGGTGGAAGTGCTGGAGCAGGGCAGCGAGTGGAGCCAGGTGCGCTACCTGACCCATGAGGGCTATGTGATGAACACCTACCTCACCTTCCATGCCCCGGGGGAGGGAGGCGGCCTTCAGGCGCCCAGCGGGCTCACAGTGGGTGACAAGGGCCCGGAGGTCATCAAAATGAAAACCCGCTTTTATCAGCTGGGCTACTTCAAAAACAATGTCTTCAGCGACGTCTTCCAGGAAAACACCGCTGACACCGTGCGCCGCTTTGAAAAGCGCAATGGGCTGCCGGTGGACGGCATCGCGGACGAGGAGATGCTCACCCTGCTGTACTCCAAGGAAGCCAAGCGGCCATAAGCCAGCGATCATCTCGCCAGGAAGGCCCATCACCAGACCGGTTTATCCTCACCCTTTCGGACCAACCAACATCAGGAGGCTATCATGAAGAAACGGCTGCTCAGCGCTCTACTGTCCGCCCTGCTGCTGCTGGCCCTGTTGCCGGCGGTGACCGCCCCCGCGCGCATGGCGCCCACGAACGTCGTGGTCACGGTGGACAAAATGGTCGCCCAGGTGGGTGATACCCTGACCTGGACCGCCAACATTGCCCCCTACACCGGGCGCTACCAGGCCCGGCTCATCGTCAAGGTAGGCGCCGTGACCGTGTTCAACGGCGGCTTCACCAGCGCCCGCACCTTCTCCTACACCACCGACCGGCCTGGCGTGCACACCGCGGAGATCCTCGTGTTTGACCTGAATGACAACGCCACGCTGTCGGGCTTCAGCCTGCCCACCACCATCAAACTGCGGCCGGGCACCACCATCATCTCCACGGAATCCCGCAACGGCAGCAATGCCTTTGTGACCTGGGCCCCCCTGGCGGGCGTGACCGGCTACCGGCTGCTGCGCTCCACCACCCTAGCCGGCCCCTACACCCTCCGGCGCACCACCACCGCCACCACGGCCTCGGACACCTACCTAACCCCGGGCCAGCGCTATTACTACAAGGTGGAGGGGTATTCCCTGGTGGACGGCAAGGTGACCGTCATCACCGTTCCCAGCGCCGCCAAGGGCCTGGTGCCCACGGGCATCCCCACCATCACCTCCATCCGCACCACCGGCCCCGGACGGATCAACCTGACCTGGAAGGCGGCCGCCGGTGCCTCCGCCTACCAGATTTACCGCAGCACCTCCCCCACGGGCGGCTTCGCCCACATCCGCAACACCACGGCGCTGACCTTCACCGATGTGAACCTGCGCCCCGGCATCACCTACTACTACAAGCTGCGCGCCTTCCGCAGGGTGTACACCACCAATTTCTACGGCAGCGAGAGCGCGGTGCGTTACCTGCGCCTGCTGAAGTAAAGGCAACTTCCCAGCCAACACAAGGGGCTGTCACGCTGTGACAGCCCCTTGTGTTGTATCAATACGCGCATAGGCGTTTATTCATCCCGCAGCTCCACCTTGATGACGGTGTCGGTCAGGTCCGGCGGCACGGGGTCGGGCCCCAGGCTGACAAAGCACAGGTCCGGGTAGTTGTTGGTGATCCAGTTGCGCTCAACCTGCAGCTCATGCCCGGTGGACAGCAGCCGCACCGACCTGATTTGCTCCGCCTGGACGCCGTACAGCGGCACATAGCCCACCGGCATGTCAAAGATGTGGTAGTACAGCGTCTGGCCGCGGCGGGTGACCCGGCCATAGTCCGGCTTGTCCAACCCCGCGTGGCCACAGCCGTACACGCTCTCCCCGTTCAGGCGCATCCACCGGCCAATTTCCGCCAGGATATTCAGGGAGGGCTCTGGAATCAGCCCGCGGGCGGTGGGGCCCACATTCAGCAGCAGGTTGCCGCCCTTGGAAACGCATTCCACCAGCTTGCGCACAAGCATAGGCGCCGGCTTGAAGTAGTTGTCTGTGCCGTGGAAGCCCCAGTTGTTGTTCATGGTCACACAGGCCTCCCAGGCCACCGGCTCGCCCCTGTGGTTCACAAGGCCGCGCGGCGGGATGATCTGCTCGGGGCTCAAGAAATCGCCCGCGTATTCGGCCGGCGCGTCCGTCAGCAGGCTGCCAAAGCCCTCGCCGGAGGCCTCCAGGCGGTTGTCAATCAGCACCTGGGGCTGGTGGCGGCGCACCATGCGCACCAGGTCGGTGGCCCGCCAGGCCTCCCCGCGCAGGTGGTCGTAGCTGAAGTCAAACCACAGCAGGTCCAGCTGGCCGTAGCCGGTCACCAGCTCCTCCACCTGGGCGTGCATGTAGTCCAGGTAGCGGTCAAAATTGTGCGCCCTGCCCTTCCAGGCCGGGTTGTCCCGCATGGGGTGCTGGCGGTCGCCATAGGCCGGGTAATCCGGGTGGTGCCAGTCGATGATGGAAAAGTACAGCCCCACCTTCAACCCTTCCGCGCGGAAGGCCTGAAGGAACTCGCGCACCAGGTCGCGCTTCGCCCTGGTGTTGGTGGCCTTGTAATCGGTGTGCTGGCTGTCAAACAGGCAGAAGCCGTCATGGTGCTTGGCGGTGAGCACCGCGTAGCGCATGCCGGCCTCCCGGGCTGCCCTGGCCCAGGCCCGGGGGTCATAATCCACCGGGTCAAACTCGTCAAAGTACTGCTGGTAGTCCTCAATGCTGATTCTCTCGGTGCTGCGGATCCACTCGCCCCGCGCCGGGATGCTGTAGAGCCCCCAGTGGATGAACATGCCAAAGCGCGCCTCCGTGTACCAGGCCATGCGTTTGTGATAGGCGTCCCAGTCCATGCTGTCCTCCTGTCGTCCCGGCGCGCTGTCGCGCGCCGCGTGTGCTGTACAAACAAGCGGATGGGCAGGCCTTTGGGGCGGGGGGCCGCAGGGCCACAGCCCGCGCTGAAAGGGTCCTGCCCTCCGTTTGGGCCTGGCCTCAGGGCAGGATGTTCCCCGCGGCCAGGTAGATCTGGTACCACTCATCCCGGGTCAGGCTGACCCCGTAAGCCGCCTTGCACTCCGCCAGGCGCTCGGGCCGGGTGGTGCCGGTCACCACCTGAATCCTGGCCGGGTGGCGCAAAATCCAGGCCACCGCGATGGTGGTGGGGGACACCTCATGGCGCCTGGCCACCTGTTTGAGGGCCTCATTGAGCTCAGGGAAGTCCGGGTTATCAACAAACACCCCGCTGAAAAAGCCGTGCTGGAAGGGTGACCAGGCCTGGATGGTGATGTCGTGCAGCCGGCAGTAATCCAGGATGCCGCCATCCCGGTCCACCGCGCCCTCATCCAGCATGTTCACATGGATGCCCTGGTCGATCATGCCGGTGTGCATGATGCCAAACTGCAGCTGGTTGGCCAGGATGGGCTGCTTCACATAGCGGCGCAGCAGCGCGATCTGGCGGGGGTGCTGGTTAGACACGCCAAAGTGGCGCACCTTGCCCTGGGATTGCAGCTGGTCAAAGGCGCTGGCCACCTCCTCCGGCTCCACCAGCGCGTCCGGGCGGTGCAGCAGCAGCACATCCAGGTAGTCGGTGTCAAGGCGCCTCAGGATGCCATCCACCGAGGCCAGGATGTGGTCCCTGGAGAAATCAAAGCGCTTGCCGGGCACAATGCCGCACTTGGACTGCAGGATGGCCTGCCCGCGCTTGTAGCCCAGCGCCTTGTAGGCCCTGGCGAAGACCTCCTCACAGCTGCCCTTGCCGTAGATGTCCGCGTGGTCAAAGAAGTTCAGGCCCAGCTGCATGGACTGGTCCACAAAGCGCTCCACATCCCGTGAGGCCAAGCCGGATATGCGCATGCAGCCCACCGCGATGGGGGGCACCATCAGGTCGCTCGCGCCCAGGCGCATCAAATGCTCAGACATGTTTCCCTCCTTGTATACAGATGTTGCCCCTATTGTACCACGTTTCCCGCGCATGCCGCGCGTTTTCTTGACGCGTGGCGCCGCCTGGCCCTATGATGCCCACAGCACCGCAAGCAGGAGGCCTTATGCGCCCGACATGGACAGACCTCTCAAGCGCCACCCGGCTGGCGCCCCTGCCAGACTATTACGGGCAGCGCTACGCGTCCTGGCCGCTGCCGGACAGGCAGGCGCTGGCCGCGCCCTACATCAGCCCGGGGCACCTGGACCAGATGGCCGCCTGGTGCGGCTTTCCGGAGGACCTGGACCAGGCCCTGCGCCGCGCCTGCCGGCGCCTGGACACCCACCCGGGGCTGAAGTTGGCCGCCCTGTTCCTGCACTGGGCGCTGTTTGTGGAGCGGCCCTTCTACCTGACCGCCTGGTTTGAGGCCCTGGCCACCGGCCTGTGGGGGGAGGAGGCCGCCATGCTGGGCCTGTGCGTGCTGTGCAGGCAGGTGCCCCACACCCTGGAGGACCTCGCCCGCCGTGACCACCCGAAGCCGGAGGACGTCAGCACCAACTTCCGCCAGCTGCACCAGTACGCCCAGCCCCACCACGCGCGCACCGGCCACTGGGGGCTGATGAACGCCGCCTGGTGCGCGCTGTGCGTGACGCCCTATCTGAACACCGCCCACCACCTGCGCTTCAACCCCACCAAGCTGGAATATGACTACCATTTCTACCGCCACCTGCCCACCGGGCGGCTGCTGGGGCTGGCCGGCGGCGGCATCCCGCTGCGCGCGGACGGGCTGCTGTGCGATGAGGGGGAAAGGCCCGCCTTCACCAGCACCTGGCAGCTGCAGGGCAGACGGGTCATCGCCCACCAGATCATGCCCAGCGGCTTCATCTCGCCCACGCCCAGCAGCCATGACCTGGGCGACACCGAGCAAATCCTTGGCCCGGGCGACATCCTGCTTGGTTTTCACATCCCCTCAGGGCCAGGCTACACGGTGGACAATTGCCGACTGTCCTTTGAGGCGGCGCTGGCCCTGTTCGCCCGCGCCTACCCGGAGGTGCGCCCGCGGGGCTTCATCAGCCATTCCTGGCTGTACTCCCCCCAGCTGCCCCTCATGCTCAGGGAGCAGGACAGCCGCATCATCCAGGTGCAGCGCTCCCTTTTTCTGATGCCCGGTTTTGTGGACAGCGGCGCCTTTGCCACCTTCCTCTTTAACCTGGACAGCCTGCCCCCGCCAGCGCGGTTGCCCCGGGACAGCCGCCTGCGGGCCCTGGTGCGGGATTGGCTGCTGGCCGGGCGCCACCTCAGCGCGGGCTGCGCGCTGCTGCCCCTGGACGACCTGGGGCGCTATGGCCATCAGGCCTACGCCGGGGCGGAGGACTGGGCTGGTTTCGCCCGGCTGGCCGGCATGCCGGAGGCGCCGGGCGCCTCCTCCCCCGCACAGTAGGATAGGTGGCGTGCAGGCACCCTTCGTTGGTTGAAAAAGAATGAACTGATCTCAAAAAGCCGGACAGCAAGACAGGGCGGCAGCGCCTGGCTGCCGCCCTGTCTTGCTTTTAGTTTGGGTTTAGAGCTGCTTGGCCAGCTTCACCACGTTGTCCACCGTGAAGCCGAGCTCCCGGAAGATGGTGTCCGCGGGCGCGGAGGCGCCAAAGCGGTCGATGCCCAGCACCGCGCCGTCCAGCCCCGTGAAGCGGTACCAGGGCTGGGTGGCGCCTGCCTCCACCGCCAGGCGGCGGCGCACGGCAGCAGGCAGCACCTGCTCACGGTAGGCCGGGCTTTGCTGCAGAAAGAGCTCCATGCTGGGCATGGACACCACGCTTGCCGCCAGGCCTTCCTGGGACAGGCGCTCCTGCGCGGCCATCAGGAGGGCCACCTCGCTGCCAGAGCCCATGAGGATGAGGTCCGGCACCGCCTTGCCGGCGGGGCTGAGCACATAGCCGCCCTGGTGGCCCTGCCCCGCGGTCTGCTTGAACTGGGCCAGGTTTTGCCGGGTGAGCACCAGGCAGGTGGGGCCTTCCTGGGTCAGCGCGGTCAGCCAGGCCTGGGCGGTCTCGTTGGCGTCGCAGGGGCGGATGACCCGGATGCCCGGCGTGGCGCGCAGGGCGGCCAGGTGCTCAATGGGCTGGTGGGTCTCCCCGTCCTCCCCCACGCCGATGGAGTCGTGGGTGAGCACATAGGTGACTGGCAGCTTCATGATGGCGCTCAGGCGCATGGCCGCCTTCATGTAATCGGTGAATACGAAGAAGGTGGCGCAGAACACCCGCAGCCCCCCATGCAGGGCGATGCCGTTGCAGATGGCGGCCATGGCGTGCTCCCGCACCCCGAAGCGCAGGTTGCGCCCCAGGCGGTTCTCCGCGCTGTAGTCGCCCCCGCCCTCAATGTAGGACTTGTTGGAGGGGGCCAGGTCAGCCGAGCCGCCCACCAGGTTGGGCACCAGGCGGGCCAGCTTGTTGATCATCTCGCCGGAGCTGCTGCGGGTGGCCTCCGCCTTCTCCTTGTGGGGCAACAGGCCCTCCGTGGACTGCAAGGCGTCCAGGCTCAGCTGGCTGTGCCAGTCCTGCCAGGCCTGGGCCAGCTCCGGGTGCTCCTGCTGGTAGGCCGCCAGCATCCGCTCCCAGGCCTGCCGGGCGTCCTGCCCGGGTTGCAGGCACTGCCTGGCGTGGGCATAGACCTCGTCCGCCACATGGAAGGCCTCCGCGGGCATGCCCAGCGCCTGCTTGGCCTGGGCCAGGTTATCAGCGCCCAGCGGCTCGCCATGCGCGCTGGCCGTGCCCTGGCGCGCGGCGCTGCCAAAGCCGATGATGGTGGGGCAGATGATCAGCGTGGGCTTGTCCGCCCCCTTTGCCTGCTCAAGCGCCGAGCGCACCTGGCGGTAGTCGTTGCCGTCCTCCACCTGGATGACCTGCCAGCCGTAGGCGATGAAGCGCGCGCCCACATCCTCCCGGAAGGCCAGGTCGGTGTCGCCCTCAATGCTGATTTCGTTGTCGTCATACAGCACGGTCAGCTTGTTCAGCTTCAGGGTGCCCGCCAGGGAGGCCGCCTCGCTGGCGATGCCCTCCATCATGCAGCCGTCCCCCGCGAACACGTAGGTGTGGTGGTCCACCAGGGGGAAGCCGGGCTTGTTGAAGCGGGCGGCCAGCATGGTCTCGGCGATGGCGAAGCCCACGGCGTTAGCAAAGCCCTGGCCCAGGGGGCCGGTGGTGGTGTCCACCGCCGGGGTCAGCCTGGTCTCCGGGTGGCCCGGGGTGAGGGACTGCCACTGGCGGAAGTTCTTCAACTCTTCCATGGGCAGGTCATAGCCGCCCAGGTGCGCCAGGGAGTACAGCAGGGCGCTGGCGTGGCCGTTGGACAGCACGAAGCGGTCCCGGTTGGGCCAGTCAGGCCGCTCAGGGTCGTGCTTCATGGTGTTCAGCCACAGCGCGTAGGCCATGGGCGCCATGCCCATGGGCGCGCCCGGGTGGCCGCTGTTGGCCTTCTGCACCATGTCCGCGGACAGCACGCGCAAGGTGTTGATGGTTTTGTCATGAATGTTCATACGCTTCTCTCCTGTTGGTAGTCCGGCCGGGTACCCCGGCCGCTATGCTGGTTCAAGCCCTATCATAGCACGAAACGCGCCTGCCTGCTTGCCCGGTCAGGCTTTTTCCAGCCAGCCCTGCAGCAGGCGCAGGGTGTTCCACAGACCCTCCTCATGGGTGCGCTCATAGCCGTGGCTGGCCGCCACCCCCGGGCCAATCAGCGCGTGGCGCGCATCCAGCCCCGCGCCCAGGGCGGCCTGGGTGTCCGAGCCATAGTAGGGGTAGACATCCAGGGCGTAGTCCAGCGCCAGGCGCTGGGCGGCGGCCACCAGCTCCCCGGTCAGGTCGTAGTTGTAGGGCCCGCCGGAGTCCTTGGCGCAGATGCTCACCTTGTGCTCATCCGTCTTCAGGTCATCCCCCACCACGCCCATGTCCACCGCCACCATGTCGCTGATGCCTGGGGGATGGCCGGCCGCCGCGCCGTGGCCCACCTCCTCATAGTTGGTGAACATCAGGTACACCGGGCGGGGACAGGTGGCCTGGCCTTCCCGGAAGGCGCGGGCCAGGGTGAGCAGCACGGCGGCGGAGGCCTTGTCATCCAGGTGGCGGCTTTTGATGTAGCCCTCCCCGCTTTCCACATAGCGCGGGTCCAGGGCGATGAAATCCCCGGCGGCAATCCCGGCGGCCTCGGCCTCCTCCTGGCTGCTCACGCGCAGGTCCAGCACCACCTCCATGTTTTCGTCCGTGCGCTCCAGGGTGCGCAGCTCCCGGTTGGCGTGGGCCGCCGGCTGGTTCATGCGCAGGGTGCCCGGCACCTGCCGTCCGGAGCGGGTGAACACGGTGAGGTTTTCCTGCTCGGCGTACTGCAGCGGATAGCCGCCTACCTGGGTGATGCGCAGGCGGCCGTTGGGCTTGACCGCGCGCACCATCAGCCCCAGGGTGTCAATGTGGGCAGACAGCAGGATGCCCCCGCCCCGCCCCTCGTTGATGGCGCAGACCACCCCGCCCTTGCGGGCGCGGGTGGGTGAAAACCCCAGGGCGCCCAGCTCCTGCACCAGGTAGTCGGCCGCCAGGTGGGTGTAGCCGGTGGGCGAGGGGGTGTTTACCAGCGCCTTGAGGCGCGCTTTCAAAAAGGGCAGGGTGTCGCTTCTGTCCATGCCGGTCTCCTTGGTCGCTGTTATTTGCCTGTGACGCCGCGGATGGTGTCCAGCAGGCTGCGGTCGCGGTACTCCACCTCGGCCACCACGCGGCCCTGCGGCCGCACAACCCGGGGCACGCCGGTGAGCGCCTGCGCGGCGCGCTTGAGCTCCTCAATCTCATACACCGGCAGCCCCCCCTGGCGCAGCCGGTCGCGCAACTGCGCGCGCCTGGGGTTGACCGCCACCCCCTTCTGGGTGACCAGCACATCCACCGTGCTGCCCGGGGTGCTGGTGCACAGCACCCGGTCAACGATGATGGGCAGGCGCGCGCGGAAAAGCGGCGCCACGATCATGGTCAGCCTGGCGCCGGCCGCGGCGTCGCTGTGGCCGCCGGAGCCGCCCAGGATGAGGCCGTTGGAATCGGTGTGCACGTTCACGTTGAACTGGGTGTCAATCTCCGTCGCGCCCAGCACCACCGCGTCCAGGGAGTTGACGGCGGCGGACCTGACGCCGGGGCTGGCGTAGCGGGAAGCGGAAATCTCGCAATGGCGCGGGTTGTCCCGGATGGACTGCACCGCGCGCAGGTCAAAGCACTGCACATCCAGCAGGGAGGTGAAATAGCCCTCCTCCAGCATCTCCACCAGGTAGCCGGTGATGCCGCCCAGGCCAAAGCTGCCCGTCACCCCCAGGCGCTTCATGATGGGCTTCAGGTACTGGGTGACCGCCAGGGAGGCGCCGCCCGCCCCGGTCTGGAAGCTGAAGCCGTCCTGAAGCAGGCCGGAGTGCTCGATCACCTGCGCGGCGTAGCGGGCGATGGCCAGGCCCACCGGGTCGCGGGTGATGCGCGTGGTGCCCGACACGATGCCCTTGGGGTCACCGATGCTGTCCACCAGGACCACATAGTCCACCTCGTCCTCCGGGATGGAGGCCGGGATGAGGGGGTAGGGCACCAGGTGGTCGGTCACGATGACCGTCTTGCGCGCGTGGCGGGCATCGGGCATGGCGTAGCCCAGGGAGCCGCAGGCGCCCGGACCCATCACGCCGTTGGCGTTGCCCATGGGGTCGGCCGCGGGCGCGGCCACAAAGGCGATGTCAATCACCACCCGGCCTGAGTCAATGGCGTCCGGCCGCCCGCCGTGGCTGCGAAAGCGCACGGGCTTTGCCAGCACGCCGTGGGAGATTGCCCGCCCGATGCCGCCGCTCATGTAGTTGCAGTTCAGGCCTGTCACCACCCCCGCCCTGATGTGGTCCAACAGCGGCAGGTGCACGTCAAAGAGGCTGCTGGCCTCCACCGTCAGGTCCCGGACGCCCAGGGCGGCGGCCTGGGCCAGCACCTGGTTGAGCACCTGGTCGCCGTTGCGCAGGTGGTGGTGGAAGGAGATGGTCATGCCGTCCCTGAGCCCGGCGCTGACCAGCGCGTCCTTCAGGGCATGTACCAGCTTGCTCATAGGTCCCCTCCCAGCCCCAGGGCCCGCGCCTGGTCCAGCACACGCCGGGCGCGGTCCACGATGGGCTTGTCAATCATCTTGCCGCGCAGGGACACCGCGCCGCGGCCCTGCTCCTGGCCCTCCGCGATGGCGGCCATCACCTCCCGGGCGTAGCTGATCTCCTCCGGGGAGGGGCTGAAGGCCGCGTTGATGGCCTCTATGTGCCGGGGCGAGATGGCGGCCTTGCCCGAAAAGCCCAGCGCGCGGGCCAGCGCGGCATCCTGCAGCAGGCCTTCCTCGTCATCCACGTCGGTAAAGGGGGTGTCATAGGCCTCGATGCCGGCCGCGCGCGCGGCCACCACCACCCGCCCCCGGGCATAGCGGATTTCCTCCCCCCCACGGGTTCTGTGCGCCTGCAAATCGGCGGACAGATCCTCCGCGCCCAGGAAGATGGCCTTGACCCGCGGGTCGCAGCTGGCGATGGCATAGGCATTCTCAATGCCCAAGGCCGTTTCCAGCAAGGGCAGCAGGCCGATGCTGCCTTGCTCAAGCCCGCTGTCCGCCTCCGCCTGGGCCACCATGGCCACGACCTGCTGAATGTCCCCGGGGCCGGAAACCTTGGTGGGCATGAGCAGGGCGGGGCGCAGCGGCACCATGGCGGTGATGTCCGCCTGCGTGAAACCGGAACCCAGCGGGTTGATGCGCACGATCATCTCCACCCCGGGGTAGGAAAGCGCCTGCAGCGCGCGGCGCACCAGCGCCCGGGCGGCGTCCTTCTGGGCCGGGGCGACGGCGTCCTCCAAATCCAGAATCAGGGCATCGGCCTGGTGGATGCCCGCGTTTTGCAGCATGCCCGGGCTGTTGCCCGGGATGAACAGGAGGGAGCGCCTCATGGACTGACCTCCCCCGCCCGGCGCAGCGCGGTTTCCACCCGCGCCTTGATGGTGCACTCCAGGGCCCCGCGGTCATTGAGGGCAATGCGCGCGCTTTGCACCCCCAGCTCCCGCGCGGTGTCCAGCACCGCCTGGCGGATCTGGTCCTCAAACTGGTTGAGCACGATGCTGTCCACCTCCAGCTGGATGCCCCCGGGGCTGGGCCCCACCTGGACCAGCACATCGTTGGATTCAAGCGTGCCGGCCACAGCCTGGGATACGATGTTCATGCCCTGCCTCCTTCGCGCCTGCCTCATCATCCTGGCGCCTGATCGAATTGTTCCGCACCATCATAGCACAACGCCGCCGCCTACCCAATCCAGTTCAGGGCGCTGAGCGCCAGCACCCACAGGAAAACGGTGAGCAGGCTCAAGGCCGTGGTGGTGGCCACAATCTGCCCGGCCAGCACGCCATCCGCGCCCATTTCCCGCGCCAGCACAAAGGTGCTCACCGCCGTGGGCACGGCGGACAGCGCCAGCGCCGTGGTGGTTTCCACCCGGCCAAAGCCCAGCAGGCGCACCACCAGCACAAAGACCAGCGGCATCAGCAGCAGCTTGCCCAGGGCCACCACCGCCAGCTGCCGCCGATAGCCCAGGGTGTCTGTCAGCTTCAGCCCCGCCCCCAGCATGATCAGCGCCAGCGGCGTCACCATGCCGGCCAGGTCCCGCACCAGGGAGGCCACCATCTGGGGCAGGCGGATGTCCAGGCCCTTGCAGGCCAGCCCGGCCAGCGCGCCGATGATGATCGGGTTTTTGAGGATGCTGGCCCCCAGCTGCAGGGGGCGCAGCCGCTCCCCGCGCAGGGCCTCCAGCTCCACCACGCAGATGATGTTGTTGACCGGCGCGATGACCGCCACGCACAGGGAGGCCAGGCCGATGTTGTCAGGCCCGGAGATGGCGGACACCACCGGCAGCGCGAAGAGGATGCTGTTGCCCCGGATGATGCCCTGCACCATGCTGCCCAGCTGCCCGCGGTTGCCGGCAAAGCGCGGTGTGATGAGGATGACGGCCAGGGAAAAGGCCAGCACCAGCCCCAGCATGGTCAGCAGGAAGGGCAGGTTCAGCACCACCCCCAGGCTGGTGTGGTAGATGTTGGAGAACATCACCAGGGGGAAGAGCCAGTTGTAGGCCAGCTTGTTCATCTCCGCCCGGGTGACCTGGGACAACCAGCCAAAATGGCGCAGCGTGGCCCCAAACAGCATGTAGGCCAGAATGGGGAAAACGGCGGAGAGGGAAAGCAGCAGGTTCATCAGCCCACCCGCGCCTTCATCCGGCGGAGATTGAGGTGGCAGGGCCGGGCGGGCCCCTGAAGCCTGCGGTTGGAGCTACCGCCCCTGGCTGTGGGGTGAGGCGTGGTCATCTTCCACTCCTTTGAGGAAACAGTGCACAGGTCTTGTGCGGGTTGGGGTTTTTGCTGCTATGTTGTGCGTGGCTTGCGGGCGATGCCGGCGCGTTCGGCCACGGTGGCCACCTGGTCGGCCACGGCATCGGCCACGCGGGGGTCAAAGACGCTGGGGATGATGTACTCCGCGTGGATTTCATCGTCCCTGAGGAGCGCCGCGATGGCCCGGGCGGCGCCCAGCTTCATAGCCTCGGTGATGTCGCGCGCCTCCACCATCAGCGCGCCCTTGAAGATGCCGGGGAAAACCAGCACATTGTTGATCTGGTTGGGGTAGTCGCTGCGCCCGGTGGCCACCACCGCGGCGCCGCCCTGCCTGGCCTCCTCCGGCAGGATCTCGGGGTTGGGGTTGGCCATGGCAAAGACGATGGCGCCCGGGTTCATGGCAGCCACCATCTCACTGGTGAGCACATTGGGGGCGGATACGCCAATGAAGATGTCCTGGCCGCGGATCACCTCCGCCAGGGGACCGCGCTGGGCGGACTTGTTGGTCACCCGGGCCATGTCCGCCTGGGCCGGGTTCATCCAGGCCTCGCCGGAGGCCAGCGCGCCCTCCCGGTCCACCAGCACGAGGTCCTTGGGGCCCAGCTGCAGCAGCAGCCTGGCGATGGAGATGCCGGCGGAGCCCGCGCCGTTGATGACCACGCGCGCCTGCTGCCAGGTCTTGCCCACCACCTTGAGGGCGTTGATCAGCCCGGCGGCCACCACGATGGCGGTGCCGTGCTGGTCATCGTGAAAGACCGGGATGTCCAGCTCCTCCTTGAGCCGCCGCTCAATCTCAAAGCAGCGGGGGGCGGAAATGTCCTCCAGGTTGATGCCGCCAAAGGTGGGGGCCAGGTGTTTGACGGTCCTGATAATCTCCTCGGTGTCCTGGGTGTCCAGGCAAATGGGAAAGGCGTCTACCCCGCCAAAGGCCTTGAACAGCACCGCCTTGCCCTCCATCACCGGCATGGCGGCTTCCGGGCCGATGTTGCCCAGGCCCAGCACGGCGGAGCCATCGCTGACCACCGCCACCGTGCGGCCCTTGATGGTGTAGCGGTAGGCCTCGTGCTTGTCCCGGGCAATCTGCCGGCAGGGCTCCGCCACGCCCGGCGTGTAGGCGGTGGACAACTCATCGCGGTTGCTGACCGGCACCCTGGAGATCACCTCCAGCTTGCCGGCGTGCTTTTCACACAGCTCCAGGCTGCGTTTGTTGTAATCCATGCCTTCCTCCTTCCTGGTTTTGCCTGCCCGGCTTGCCTTTCCCCGCGCCTCATCCTGTCCATTCCCATGCAGGGAGACAGATGAACAACAATCTGGGATCAGCCCGCCTGCGTCCCCTCAGCGTCCGCCTTCCCTGTTTGTATGTCGAGGCGCGGCAGGAAAAACGGGCTGGCACCTCATGAACCCGGCCCTGCATCAGGTTGCAGGGCCGGCGCCACGGGCAAGGCGGCGTCGCCTGGCTTCAGGCCTGGTTGAGCCGCTCCAGCTGCGCTGGGCTCAGGCGGTAGTTCAGGCACTGGATGTTCTCCACCAGCTGCTGCCTGCTGCTGCCTGAGATCAGCGGGATGACCGGCGCGGCCTGCTGGCGCATCCAGGTCAGCACCAGCTGGTTGGGGGTGATGCCCTCAATTTCCCGGGCCACCTCATTGAGCGCCGCCAGGCGCGGCCTGTTGAAATCCCCGTCGTACAGTTTCGGCACCGGGCGCTCGTCCTGGTGGTTGTAGTAGCCCCCCATGAGCGGGGAATAGGCCAGGATGGTCAGCCCGGAATCCACCGCGTAGTCCATCACGTCGTCTGACACCTCGGTGTGCAAGCGGTCCAGGGGGACGGGCACCGGGCGCAGGTAGGTGAGGCGCTGCTGCATGCAGACATAGCCGGGCCACCGGTTGTTCTCGCACAGCATCCGGGCCTGCTCCAGGCGCCAGGGCACATAGTTGCTGGCGCCCAGGTAGCGCACCTTGCCCGCCCGGTGCAGGCGGGCAAAGGCCTCCAGGGTCTCCTCCAGCGGGGTCTCCCTGTCGTCTGTGTGGGCGTACATCAGGTCGATGTAGTCGGTCTTCATCAGCTTCAGGCTGGCTTCGCAGCTGGCTTCAATCTGATGCCTGCGCAGGCCGAAGCCCACCGCCACGTTGTCAAAGCCCACCTTGGTCGCCACAAAGATGTCCGCGCGCTTGCCGGTCCTCTCAAACCAGTCCCCCAGGAAGCGCTCGCTCTCCAGGCCGTCGCAGCCCTCAATCCAGCGGGCGTAGATGTTGGCGGTGTCCAGGAAGCTGCCCCCGTGGTCCACATAGGTGTCCAGCACCAGGGCGGAATCCCGGGCGTTGAGCTTGCTGCCAAAGTACATGGCCCCCAGGCACAGCTCGCTGACCTGGGCCTCCGTCTTGCCCAGGGCAATCTTTTGTATCATTCGCTGCCTCCTTTGATGTCGGTGGTCGCTATGCGCTTGCGCTGGCCAGCCCTGCCGGCCCGCCTTCCTGCGCCTATGATACCACAGCTGCCAGGCGGCTGCAGCAGGGAAGGCGGAAAAGCAGGCTGCCCTTGTCGGGGGCAGCCGAAGGCAGGCGCGCTCGCGCCTGCCCCGCGGTTCATGGGGCCTGCGTCAGTCCCTGTAGTGATCAATCAGCGCCTGGGTGCCCAGGTCGCCCTGGCCCGCCTCCTCCAGCTGCTTGTACAGCCCTAGGGTCTTTTTGAGGATGGGCAGCTTGAGCCCGCGCTGCTTGCTCTCCTCCCGGGCGATGGCCAAATCCTTGATGAAGTGCTTGATGTAAAAGCCCGGGGCCATGTCCCCGCTCACCATCTTGCGGCCGTTGGTGTCCAGCTGGAAGGAGGCAGCCGCCCCGGAGGCGATGGTGTCCAGCATGCGGGTCAGGTCCAGCCCGGCGGCCTCCGCGTAGCGGATGGCCTCGGCCACGCCGGCAACCGTGCCCGCGATGGCAATCTGGTTGGCCATCTTGGTGTGCTGGCCGGCGCCGTCCCCGCCCTCCAGGATGATGTTCTGGCCCATGCAGGCAAACAGCGGCCTGGCCTCCTCAAAATCCTCCTGCCGGCCGCCCACCATGATGGCCAGCCTGGCGTCCCGCGCGCCGATGTCCCCGCCGGAGACCGGCGCGTCCAGCGGCTTGAGCCCGCGCTCGCGCGCCTGCCGGGCGATGTTTTGCCAGAGCACCGGGCTGGTGGTGGTCATGTCAATCACCAGGGCGCCCGGGTCGGCGCTGTCCAGGATGCCGCCCTGGCTGAGGTATACCTCCTCCACATCCTTGGGGTAGCCCACGATGGTGATGACCGCCTGGGCGCCCTGCACGCACGCGCGGATGCTGTCAAAAAGCTTGGCGCCCTCCTCCACCAGGGGCTGGGCCTTGCTGGCCGTGCGGGTGTAGACCTGCAACTCATGCCCGTTCTTCATCAGGTTGCGCGCCATGGACAAGCCCATCACGCCGATGCCGATGAACGCTACTTTCATGTCCTGTTTCCTCCTGTTTGTTGTGATGCCTGTTGATGCCTCGCAGTCTCAGGCCCGCGGCGCCTCCCCGCCTGCCTGGCCCAGCGCCGTGCCCGGGTCAAAGACCTCGCCGGCGTCCTCCCGGTCGCCCTCCTGGACAGCGCCGGAGCGGAAGGCCGCGACAAGGGCCTCCAGGTCGCGGATTTCCATCGCCATGCGCTGCCCGGCGTCAGTCTGCTCAATGGTCATGCGGCGGGGCAGCTTCTCCACCACCTGCAGCACCGGGCTGTCAAACAGCTCCTCATCCAGGTTGTCCCAGATCGGGTGCTGGGCCAGGGCGAAGGAGTGGGAGTTGTAGATCAGCGTGTAGCCGCCGATGCCGGTGGTGCCCTGGTAGGCCCTGGAGATGCCCCCGTCAATCATGTACAGCCTGCCCCCGCCCTTCACCGGGCTCTCGCCCTTCTTGAGCTTGACAGGCACGTGCCCGTTGACAATGTGCCCCTGGTCCGACGAGAGGCCAAAGGCGCTGAGGATGTCCCGGCAGGCCTGCTCGCCCTCCACATGGCGGTAGTAGGGGTTCATGACCTCCTTGTGGCTGGCCTTGTCCTCAATCAGCGTGCGCTCAAAGGTGGCCATGCGGTCCTTGCCGAAGATGGGCGAGAGCGGCCCGCACCACAGGTACCACAAAAAGTCCCGCGCGGCTACCTGGGCCTCGCTGTCATACTCCAGGTACCAGGCCTGCTTGGCCTCATGGTCAATGTACTCAAACAGCGCGGCGTCAGACAGCTGCCGGCCCTTGATGTCCAGCGCCGCGAAGCCGCCGTCCTGTGTCATCGGCACGCAGCCGTGGTAGAGCAGCAGGCCGTTGTGCCGGGCGAACAGGCTGCCATGGCTGATCAGAAAGCGCATGTGCCGCTGCAGCCTGGTGCCGTGGCGGAAGGAAGCGGTGAGCGCGGTCATCAGCTCCTGCTCGCCCTGGCTCAACCTCAGCGGGTCCCTGGGGTCAACGGTGGGGAAGTGGCTGTCCCTGAGCGGGTAATCCACCCCCTCAATGCGCACGCTGCCCCGGTCAAAGTCCACACGGCTGAGCAGGTCCCGGTGCCCCATGCCATACTCCGGCCGCCGGGCCAGCAGCTGGCCCTCCAGCTTGAACTGGATGATCGCCATGGCCTTCTGCATCTTGGCGGCCAAGGCCGGGTCCACCGTGTCAAAGAGGTTCACGTTGAACTTGTCCTTGGGCAGGAAGGCCAGGCAGGGGTCCTCCCCGTAGGTCTCGCTGGCGAAGACGGACAGCGGGCGCAGGTTCAGGCCGTAACCGTCCTCAAACAGGTCAAAGGTGTTGTAGCTGATGCCCTGGCGGATGACGCTGGCAATCAGCGCCGGGTTGCCCAGTGCCGCGCCCAGCCAGTGGATGTCGTGGTTGCCCCAGAGAATCTGCACCTCCTGGAAGCGGATCAGCTCGTCCATGATCAGGTCCGGGTGGGCGCCGCGGTCATAGATGTCCCCGATGATGTGCAGCCGCGACACGCACAGCCTGCGGATGGACTCGCACAGGGACTGGATGAAGGCGCCGGCGATGCCGGTCTCCAGGATCGCGCGGATGACGCCGAAGTGGTACTGCAGCCGGCTCTCGTCCTCGTCCATGTAGCACAGTTCGTCAATCGCCCCGCGGAAATCCTCCGGAATCAGCCGGCGGGTCATGTTGCGGGTGTACTTGGCGGACACCGCTTTGAACACCTTGATCAGCCGGGTGATGGACAGGTAATACCACTCCTCGCTCAGCTGCGCGTCGTTCTGCTTCAGGCGCAGCATGGCCTCCGGCTCGTAGATCAGCTGGGCCAGCTCATCCCGGTCCTTGCGCGCCAGGGCGCCGGAGAAGAGGGTCTCAATCTTGTCGCGGATGGTGCCCGAGGCGCTTTTGAGCATGCGCAAAAAGCCCTTGTGCTCGCCATGCAGGTCGGAGAAGAAGTATTCGGTGCCCTTGGGCAGGCGCATCCAGGTCTTCAACGAAACGATGCGCGCGGCCGCCGCCTTCTGGGAGGGGTACTCCTTGGACAGCTGGCGCAGGTAGCGCAGGCGCAGGTCCTGCCCGGGCTGTGGTGCTGTTGTCATGCCTGCCTCCTTCACATAAAAAAGGCCGTGTTTTGGCCTCATTGTAGCGCAAGGGGCGGGCGGGGACAAGCGGGGCGGCGCCAAAGCCCGGTCCAGCCTGGCCCCGGCTTGTCCACCGTCAGAAGGTCGGCCTGGGCTTGGCCTGCTCGCTGAAGAGCAGCGTCTGGGTGTCCTGCCCGGCAATGCCGTCGGCCTTGAGGCCGTTGGCCTGCTGGAAGGTGGTGACCGCCGCCTCGGTGCGGGAACCATAGTCACCGTCGTTGGCGCCGGGGTCCAGGTAGCCCAGCTCGATCAGCCGGGCCTGCAGGTTGACCACGTCAACACCTTTGCTGCCCTTTTTCAGGCTGGTGATGACCTCCGGCGGCGGGATGGGGCTGGGGCTGGGGGTGGGGGTGGGCGGCGGGCTGGGGGTGGGCGCGGGGTTGGGGGTGGGGCTGGGCGTGGGCAGCTGGGTGAGGGCGTCAGCCACGGTGAGGAAGGTGGCGGTGGGCGTGGGGCTGGGCCGGACCAACAGGTTGCCCTGGCCGCTGAAGAAGAGGAAATAGGCGGCTGTCAGCGCCGCGATGCCCAGCAGCGCCAGCACCAAAATGCGCTTTTGGATGGTGTTCAGGGGCTGGCGCGGCTGCATACTTCCTCCTGATCAACAGGTCGATGGGGCGTTTTTTGTCGGATGGCGGCGGCGGACCGCGTCACCCCTGCTGCGCCAGCTGCTGCTGGCGCTCGTGAAGGGCCAGGGGCTCAATCAGCGGGTCCAGGTCACCGTCCAGGATGAACTCAATCTGGTAGAGCGTCAACCCGATGCGGTGGTCGGTCACCCGGCCCTGGGGGTAGTTGTAGGTGCGGATGCGCTCGGAGCGGTCGCCGCTGCCCACCTGGCTTTTGCGCTGCCCGGCGTGGGCGGCGTCACGCTCCTCCCGGGCGCGCTCATACAGGCGCAGCTTGAGCAGCTTCAGCGCGGTCTCGTGGTTCTTCAGCTGGCTGCGCTCGTTCTGGCAGGCCACCACCAGCCCCGTGGGCAGGTGGGTGATGCGCACGGCGGAGTCGGTGGTGTTGACATGCTGCCCGCCCTTGCCGGAGGAGCGGTACACATCCACCCGCAGGTCGCCCGGGTTGATGTCCACCTGCACATCCTCCAGCACCGGCAGCACCGCCACGGTGGCCGTGCTGGTGTGGATGCGGCCGGCGCTCTCGGTGGTGGGCACGCGCTGGATGCGGTGGACGCCGGACTCGTACTTCAGGCGGCTGAAGGCGCCCTTCCCGGAGATGGTGAACACGGCCTCCCGCACCCCGCCGATGTCGCTTTCGGAGATGGACATCAGCTGGTAGGTGAAGCCCGCGCGCTCGGCGTAGCGGGTGTACATGCGCAGCAACAGCGCGCCAAACAGGGCGGCTTCCTCGCCCCCCGCGCCCGCGCGCACCTCCATGACCACGTCGCGCTCATCGTCCTCATCCCTGGGCAGCAGCAGCTGGCGCAGGCCTTCCTCCTGCTCCCCCAGGCGGCGCTCCAGGCTGTCCAGCTCCTCCTGGGCCAGCTCCTTCATGCCAGGATCCTCCAGCAGCGTGCGGGTGGCTTCCACTTCCCTGAGCAGGGCGTCATAATCATTCCAGGCGGCCAGGAGGGGCTCCAGCTCCGCCATTTCCCGCATCAGGGCCTGGAAGCGGGGCTGGTCCTGGATGGTTTCCGGCTGGGCCACGGTGAGCGCCAGTTCCTCATAGCGCGCGGCCAGCTGCGCAAAATGCTCTCTCATGCCTTCAGTTTACACCGCCCGCGCGGCGGGTTTCAAGTGCGCGGGGTAGGCCGGCCAGGTCCGGGTGAACCCGGGACGGGGCAAAATCCGGCCCCAGAAGCCCTTCCACAGCCTTCGCCTGGCCATCGCCCACTTCCAGCAGCAACCAGCCCCCCGGCTTTAAAAAAGCGGGCGCCTGCGCGATGATGCGCTGGTAAAAGGCCAGCCCGTCCGCCCCGCCATCCAGGGCCAGCGGGGGCTCATGCCGCACCTCCGGCTGCAGGGTGTCCAGCTCGCCAACCGGCACATAGGGCGGGTTGCACACGATCAGGTCAAACAAAAGCCCGCTGAAGGGGGCAAACAGGTCGCCCAGGCGGACGTCCAGGCCCGCCCCCAGGCGCTGCGCGTTCTCCCGGGTGAGGGCGACGGCCTGCTGTGAGATGTCACAGGCGGATACCCGCGCGTCCGGCCGGGCCAGCTTCAGGCTGATGCCCAGGGCCCCGCTGCCGCAGCACAAATCCAGCGCCTGGCAGCCCGGGACAGCCCGCTCAATGGCCAGCCGCGCCAGGGTTTCGCTGTCCGAACGGGGGATGAGCACTCCCGGGCGCACGGTGAAGGCATGGCCCATGAAGTGGGCCTGCCCCAGGATGTACTGCAGCGGCTCGCGGGCCGCGCGCCGGGACACCCATTCAAAAAAACGCGCCGCCTGCGCCTGGTTCAGGGGCAGTTGCGGCGTGGCCAGCACATCCAGCTGGGGCCTGTCCAGCACGGCGGCCAGTAGCAGCCGCGCGTCCAGGCGCGCGTCGGGCACGCAGGCGGCCTCCAGGCGCTCACGGGCCTCCTGCAGGGCTTGCCGGGCGGTCAAGCGGGCTTGGGCTGGGGGGCGCTGAGCAGCACGTAGCCCTCGGGGGTGGCCTCCCCTTCCGGCAGGCCGTGCAGGGCGGCGTTGAGCGCGGCGATGGACACCTCCAGCATGGCGTCCGTGGGCGGCCTGGTGGTCAGTCGCTGCAACTGCATGCCCGGCCAGCGCAGCGCGCGGGTGACCGGGCTGTTGGCGCGGGCCAGCGCCTTGAGCGCCTCATAGCCCAGGCCGGCCACCACGGGCAGGAAGAGCAGGCGGGTCAGGATGCGCGCCAGGTAGTTGGCGCCCAGGTCCAGCCCGAAGAGGCTGAGGATGAGCTGGTCCATCACCGAATAGAACAGGATGGACAGGATGAAGGTGAGCAGCAGGAAGCTGGTGCCGCAGCGCGGGTGCAGGGTGGTGAAGGTCTGCGCGTTCGCTGGGGTCAGCGGCAGCCCGGCCTCGTGCGCGTAGACCGCCTTGTGCTCGGCCCCGTGGTACTGGAAGGTGCGGCGCATGTCGGGCATGAGCCCCACCAGGAAGAGGTAGGCCATCAAGATGAGGATGCGGATCAGCCCGCTGACCAGGTTGACCATCAGCAGGCTCCAGCCAGCATTGCGCATGGCCCGGGCGGGCAAATTGGGCAGCAGCATGAACAGCCCGGCGGACAAGGCCACCGCCAGCAGCGCCGCCAGGCCCATCATGACCTTGTCAGCGCCCTTGCCCAGCTTGCGGCTGAGCCAGGCCTCAAAGCGGGAGGGCTGCTCGCTCTCCAGCGCGCCGGTCATCCTGGCCGCCTCCTGCAGCACGCCCATGCCCAGCTTCATCATCAGCCACATGTTGACGCTGCCGCGGATGAAGGGCTTGCCAAGCCAGGAGCCCTTTTTGATGGGCGAGGTATAGGGCGTGCGCTTGACCAGGATGTCCCCGTTCTCCCTGCGCACGGCCACGGCGATGGCGTCAGGCGCCTTCATCATCACGCCGTCCAGCACCGCCTGCCCGCCGATGTCCGGCTGTCTTTGCTCCCTGTTGGCCTCTATGGATCGCATGGTCATGTCTCCTTTGTCAGTGGCGGCACGCCGCCTGTCTGTTCATTATACCCCGACATTTCGAGGGCGGGCAGCGCCTCGCGCTCTGCCGGCAGCACAAAGGGGCCACGGGTTCAACCCGCAGCCCCGTGGCATCAGGTGTTGTGCTTAGGCGTTCTCGACGTGCCTTTCGTAGCGCTTCATGAAACGGTCCACACGGCCGCCGGAATCCACCAGCTTCTGCTTGCCGGTGTAGAAGGGATGGCACTTGGAGCAGATGTCCACGCGCATCTCCTTGCGCACGGAGCCGGTCTCAAAGGTTTCGCCGCAAACGCAGCGCACCGTGGCGGCGGAGTACTTGGGATGGATGTCCTTCTTCATGGGGTTCACCTCTTGGCGCATAATGCTCGGATTCATGGCGCGCAACCATGAGCCGCAAAAGATAGTGTAGCACGCTCCAGGCCGGATGTCAATCAGCCGGGCTGGCAGGATCCGGACACGTCGGGGCGGCCTGCTGCCGCTGGGTGGCGTGGCCCTCCGCCTAGGCCAGGTAAGCCGTGATCAGCCCTGCCGCCTGCTCCAGCTGCTCCAGGGACACATCCTGGTGGGTGACAAAGCGGTAGCGCCCCGCCAGCAGGCCGTTGATGAGCAGGCCCTGGGCCTTCATGGCCGCCACAAAGGCGGCGGCGTCCAGGCCCGGCTTATGGATGTCCGCCCAGACCATGTTGATGCGCACGCTGTCCAGGTCGATGTGGACATGGGGCGACTTCATCAGCAGCCTGGCGAAGGCCTGGGCCTTGCTGTGGTCCTCTGCCAGACGGCCCCGCACTTCCCGGATGGCCACCAGCCCGCAAGCGGCCAGCACGCCGGCCTGGCGCAGCCCCCCGCCCAGCACCTTGCGGTTGCGCCGCGCACGGGCGATGAAGCCTTTGCTGCCGCACAGCATGCTGCCCACCGGCGCGCACAGGCCCTTGGACAGGCAGAACATCACCGAGTCCACCGGGCGGGCAAGCTCCCGGGCGTCCACCCCCAGCGCGGCCGCCGCGTTGAACAGCCGCGCGCCGTCCAAGTGTACCATAAGGCCCAGCTGGTGGGCGGCTTCGGCCGCTTGCGCTGTCTGGTCCACCGTGGCCACCCGGCCGTCGCCCAGGGCGTTTTCCAGGCACAGGAGGCTGGTGAGCGGGTGGTGGATGTCGGCCTCGCGCGTGTGGGCGCGCACCTGGTCCGCGGTGATGGGGTCATGGGTGTCCACCGTCATCGCGCTCACGCCGGACAGCCGGGCGTGCGCGCCCGCCTCGTGCTGGATGACATGGCTGTGAAGCCCCGCGATGATCTCCTGCCCCACCTGGGTGTGGGACATGATGGCCAGCTGGTTGCCCATGGTGCCCGAGCATACGAACAGGGCAGCCTCCTTGCCGGTCACCTGGGCGGCCAGCGCCTCCAGCTCGTTCACGGTGGGGTCATCGCCATAGACATCATCCCCCAGCGGGGCTTCCATCATGGCGGCCATCATGGCCCGGGTGGGGCGGGTGACGGTGTCGCTGCGCAGGTCAATCATAGGTGCCTCCGTTCGCTTTGCTGCCCCCATCATACACCATCCGGGCGGCTGTCACAGGGGATGTGCAGCAAAAAACCACCAGGACAAAAGCGCCCGGGAACCTGACAGGTTCCCGGGCGCTTCACAGCCACGGCCGCGGGGGCCGCATGCTTACTTGATGGCGCCCTCCACCATGCCCTTGATGATGTACTTCTGGGCAAAGAGGTAGAGCACGATGATGGGGATCATGGCCAGCAGGGCGCTGGTCAAAATGAGGTCCCACTGCTTGAGGAAGCTGCCCGCAAAGGCGGTCACCGCCAGGGGGATGGTCTGCACCCGGCCGGCCGAGCCCAGGATGAGCAGGGGCAGCAGGTAGTCGTTCCAGATCCATATGCCGTTGAGGATAAGCACGGTGATGACGGTGGGCTGCAGCAGGGGCACCACCACCTCAAAGAAGGTGCGGGCCTGGCCGCAGCCGTCAATGGTGGCCGCCTCTTCCAGTTCCAGGGGCACGCCCTTGATGAAGCCGTGGAAGATGAAGATGGTCATCGAGCAGCCAAAGCCCAGGTAGGCGAAGGTGATGCCGTGGTAGGTGCCCAGCAGTGGCAGGCGGATGGCATCGCCCATGATCTTGAACCAGCGCACCAGCGGGAACATCACCACCTGGAAGGGGATGACCATGGCGGCCACGAAGAACATGAAAATCACGGTGGACCACCTGGTCTTGTTGCGCACCAGCGCCCAGGCGCACATGGCAGAAAACAGCGCAATCACCGCCAGGGACAGCGCCGTGATGATGGTGGAATCGATGAAGGCGCCCAGATAGTCGTTGGTGGGGTTGTTGAAGATGGTGACCACGTTGGTCCACAGCTGGCCCCAGTTCTCCGGCAGCGCGATGGGGCTGACGATGATGGCCTTGGACACCTTGGCGGCGTTGATGACCACCAGCAGGAAGGGCAGCATGAAGACGATGAAGATCAGGATGGCGGCGATCTCCAGCACCACCAGGCCGGGCCCGCGCTTCTCCCCCTGGCCCACATGGCCCCGGGGCGCCTTGTTCAAGCCGGTTTTGATGCTCATGCCTCCACCTCCCGCAATTTGTTCAGGTATACCTGGAAGAGGGAGAACACCACCAGGATGATGAAGAAGATCACGGCCTTGGCCTGGGCCTGGGCCATGAGGTTGAACTGGTTGGCGGTGCGGTAGATGTCCATCGCCAGCAGCTGGCTGGCCCGGATGGCCTTGCCCATGTACAGCATGGCCGGCCCGCCGTTGGTGAGGGTGAAGTTGAGGTCAAACTGCTTGAAGGAGTTGGTCAGGGTCAGGAAGAGGGTGATGGTGAAGGCGCTGGCCATCATGGGCATCATAATCCTGAACACCCGGGTGGGGTAGCTGGCGCCGTCCACGTTGGCCGCCTCCAGCACGCTGTCGGGGATGGCCTGGATGGAGGCCACATAAATCATCATGATGTAGCCGGCGTACTGCCAGGTGTTCACCGCGCTCATCGCCCAGATCACGGTTTCCCGCCGGGCGATGAAGGAGGTTTGCAGGCCCGCCCAGCCCAGTACCTGCCCCAGGTCCACCAGCACGTTGTTGAACACAAACTGCCAGATGTAGCCCAGCACGATGCCGCCAATCAGGTTGGGCACAAAAAAGCCCGCCCGGTAGAAGTTGCGGCCCTTGACCCGGCTGGTGGCCAGCAGGGACATCAGGAAGCCCGCCACGTTCACCAGCACGATGTTGATCACAGTGTAGAGCAAGGTGATCAGGAAGGAATAGATGAACTGCGGTTCCCTGAACATCCAGGCGAAGTTGTCCAGCCCCACAAAGGTGAGATGGGATTTGACGCCGTCCCAGTCGGTCATCGCGTAGTAGATGCCCAGAACAAAGGGGACAATGATGACCATCACAAAGGCCAGCGCCGTGGGGAAGATGAACAGGAAGTCCACCCAGCCACGCCTTTTCATGCTGCATCCTCTCCTTGCTGTGTCAATTTTTGTGTTTCCGTTTCAAAGTATACAGGAAGCGCGCGCGCTTGTGAAGCGCGGCGCGGCTGAGCTTTGCGGGCTGCTTCCATGAGGTGTCAGGGCAGCGCCCAGGGATGGAAACGCCCACCATTTTGTATCCTAACAATACCAGGGGTTTGCGCGGGCGGGCAAAAAGGGGGGCTGTCCGCACAGCCCCCCCTGGGGATCAGGCCTTACTGGGCAACAGCGATCTCCTGGAAGGCCGCGGTGACCAGCGCCACGAAGTCCTCCACGCTGGTGC